>ERZ1674051.33-NODE-33-length-48824-cov-17.627981_pt1 | contig 48824 bp, 39 predicted proteins | sample MGYA00581125_ERZ1674051 | MGnify/ENA primary metagenome ERZ1674051 (study PRJEB41354, sample SAMEA4873326) | human saliva metagenome | biome: human-associated habitat [ENVO:00009003]; feature: mouth environment [ENVO:08000002]; material: saliva material... | reverse complement strand
TAAGACTACGTACATAGATAGAAGAATACCACTACGGGAAGGCGCTTTTTTCTTCGCGAGAAGGACACTTTTCCCTCCGCTGGATAAGAGGAATACGCGCGATAAGGCGCAGGGGCTTGTGTATCACTTAGGAGAGGTATATCGGGGGGCTGGGCGTGCGATGCCTTAGTACAATAAATAGAGGGCAGGACTCGCGGCAACAGTCTCAAGTGGCTCGAAGGACCGAACTAAGGGCGCGAAGAAGGGGGCGGTTGATGCGATCAGCCGACTTCGCTTCGTGCGAAACTGAGCCGCCGAGAGGTGGGTGTTCTCTGTCGTTTGTCTTGATTTGTAGGTGTGATATGGGGGATAGGGTGGTGCTTATCCTGTCAATATCACACACCGAAGTGGCGGGGAAGGAGGGGGTGAGTGCGCATCATTAAGTATTTTATTAAGCTATCTTCTAATGCTTTATCTGGGGTGCTTCCGAGGGGGTAAATAAAAGCTAAGCGAAGGGCTTGTTATTCATCTTTTTATTGATAACTTTGCTACGAGCAGAGGCGATGATCGCAGCGTGCAGGTCGCCAGTTGCTCGCATGTAGACGCTCCTATAAATATTCATCCACAAATATCTGCTCTTATGAAGAAGCACAATTTCTCGGCTGGGCCATCGATCCTCGACGAGAGCGTAATCAGAGATGCTGCTGGTGCAGTCCTTAACTACCAGGGCACTGGCCTCTCTATCCTCGAAGTTTCTCACCGTGCTAAGGAATTCACCGCAACGATGGAGGAAGCACGTAACCTCATGAAGGAACTGCTCGATGTACCCGAGGGGTACGAAGTGCTCTTCCTCGGTGGTGGTGCCAGCCTGCAGTTTGCACAGGTTCCTATGAACCTCCTCAAGAAGAAGGCTGCCTACGTCGATTCAGGTACGTGGGCAAACAAGGCTGCTAAGGAAGCTAAGGCCTTCGGTGAGGTCATTACCTTCTCCTCTAAGGATGACAACTACATCTGGTACCCCAAGCCATGGGAAAAGAACGAAGTGCCCGATGACGTGGACTACCTCCACATCACGAGCAATAACACGGTCTATGGTACGGAGCTCCGCTACGATCCCGATGTCAAGGTCCGTCTCGTAGGGGATATGTCTTCCGACATCTTCACGCGTCCTGTCGATGTATCTAAGTACGACCTCATCTATGGTGGTGCTCAGAAGAACATCGCTCCTGCTGGTGTTACCTTCGTCATCGTACGCCGTGATGCTGTCGGTCACATCGAAGACAACCGCATCATCCCCACGATGCTGAAGTACGACACGCACTTCAAGGACTCTATGTACAACACGCCTCCTGTCTTCCCCGTCTACGTAGCTCTGCAGACGATGAAGTGGTACAAGGAACTCGGTGGTGTGAAGGTCCTCGAGCAGATGAACCTCGAAAAGGCTGGCATGCTCTACGATGAAATCGACCGCAACCGCCTCTTCCGTGGTACCGTCAATACCGAAGACCGCTCGATCATGAACGTATGCTTCGTCCTCAACGACGAGTACAAGGAGCTCGAATCCGAATTCTACGACTTCGCTGTCTCTCGCGGTGCATACAGCTTCAAGGGTCACCGCTCTGTAGGTGGCTTCCGTGCTTCTCTCTACAACGCTCTGCCTAAGAGTAGCGTCCAGTTCTTCATCGACCTGATGAAGGAATTCGAACGTAAGCACTAAGCTTCCCTCTCGCTTTAAGAAGATAAACGTAACGGCACAGACCACCCTGACCCTCATCGCTGTGGGCGAAGAGTGGTCTGTGCCGTCGCTTATCTCTACCCCATCTCACACGCTTCAAATACACATCTATACATCATGTCAAAGGTTCTTATTGCCACCGAAAAACCCTTCGCTGCTCCCGCAGTAGCTGGTATCAAGCAAATCCTCACCGAAGCTGGCTTCGAAGTAGTCCTCCTCGAAAAGTACACGACTAAGGCCGAGCTCCTCGCAGCTGTCGCCGACGTCGAAGCAATCATCATACGTAGCGACATCATAGATGCCGAGGTCTTCGACGCTGCTAAGCAGCTCAAGATCGTCGTCCGCGCTGGTGCCGGCTACGACAACGTAGACCTCGAGTCCGCTACCGCTCACGGCGTATGCGTGATGAACACTCCTGGACAGAACGCTAACGCTGTAGCTGAGCTCGTCTTCGCTATGCTCCTCTTCGGCGTACGCAACCGCTTCAATGGCACCTCTGGTACTGAGCTCAAGGATAAGAAGCTTGGCCTCCTCGCTTACGGTAACACGGGTCGCAACGTAGCTCGCATCGCTAAGGGCTTCGGCATGGATATCTATGCTTACGACCCCTTCACGCCTGCTGACGTCATCGAGAAGGAAGGTGTACACGCTGTCGCCAGCCAGAAGGAGCTCTTCTCTACCTGCGACATCGTCTCCCTCCACATCCCCGCTACGCCTGAGACGAAGGGCTCTATCGGCCGCGAACTCGTGAGCCTCATGCCTAAGAAGGGTATCCTCGTGAATACCGCTCGTAAGGAAGTCATCAACGAACCCGAGCTCATCGCCCTCCTCAAGGAACGCGAAGACCTCCGCTACTTCGCTGATATCCGTCCAGGCGCTCACGAAGAATTCGAAGCTGCTGCTGGCGAACGCTACTTCTCGACCCCCAAGAAGATGGGTGCTCAGACGTCTGAAGCCAACACCAACGCTGGTCTGGCTGCTGCTCGTCAGATCGTCGGCTTCATCAAGGAAGGCAACGAACGCTTCCGCCTGAATAAGTAGTCCGACTACCTTACGTCACTATCTTCCCACCTTAGATAAGACTTACCTCCATGGCTATCATCAAACCTTTCCGTGGTATCCGTCCTCCACAGGACCTTGTAGAGCGTGTAGCTTCTCGTCCATACGACGTACTCAACAGCGAAGAAGCCCGTGCTGAGGCTGAAGGCAATGAGATGTCTCTCTATCACATCATCCGCCCCGAGATTGACTTTCCTGTGGGCACTGATGAGCACGAAGAGAAGGTCTACCAGAAGGCTGCTGAGAACTTCCGCCTCTTCCGTGAGAAGGGCTGGCTCGTACAGGACGCTAAGGAGAACTACTACGTCTATGCCCAGACGATGAATGGCAAGACGCAGTACGGTCTCGTCGTCTGCGCCGCTGTAGAAGACTACATGAACGGTGTCATCAAGAAGCACGAGCTTACCCGCCGCGACAAGGAAGAAGACCGCATGAAGCATGTCCGCGTGAACAACGCTAACATCGAGCCCGTCTTCTTCGCCTACCCCGCGAAGGATGAGATCAATAAGATCGTCGCTAAGTACACCAAGGAGACGCCCGTCTACAGCTTCATCGCTCCTCTCGATGGCTTCGGTCACGAGTTCTGGATCATCGATGATGCTGCCGACATCCAGCGCATCACGGAGCTCTTCGCAGAGATGCCCGCTCTCTACATCGCTGACGGCCACCACCGCTCTGCGGCTGCTGCCCTCGTAGGTGATGAGAAGCGTAAGCAGAACCCCAACCACACGGGGAACGAAGAGTACAACTACTTCATGGCTGTCTGCTTCCCTGATGACCAGCTGACGATCATCGACTACAACCGCGTAGTCAAGGATCTCAATGGCCTGACGAAGGAAGAGCTCCTCCACAAGCTCGAGAAGAACTTCGTCGTCGAGGACAAGGGTACGGAGATCTACACGCCTAAGGGGCTGCACAACTTCTCCCTCTACCTCGGGGATCACTGGTATTCACTCACGGCTAAGCCCGGTACGTACGATGACAACGACCCCATCGGCGTGCTTGACGTGACGATCTCTTCTAACCTCATCCTCGATGAGATCCTCGGCATCAAGGACCTCCGCTCTGACAAGCGTATCGACTTCGTCGGCGGTATCCGTGGCCTTGGCGAGCTGAAGAAGCGCGTCGATAGCGGTGAGATGAAGTTTGCTCTCGCACTCTACCCTGTCTCTATGAAGCAGCTGATCGATATCGCTGACTCGGGCAATATCATGCCTCCTAAGACGACGTGGTTCGAGCCTAAGCTCCGCTCAGGTCTCATCATCCACGAGCTCGTCTAAGAGACTGCCCCTCCCTTTCGCACCAGCCCCCGAAGCCTTCCCTCCTGGGAGTCCTTCGGGGGCTGTTGCTTTCCCTCCTTCTACCACACCAAAACACATCCATCATGAGCTACACATTACCCCTTGGTGCGCCTATGCGGCGTGCCCTTTCCTTGTCCCTCTCCCTTCTGCTTCTCGCTGGCTGTAGTGCCCGAGATAATGGCTTGCCTCTGCCTAAGCCCCAGCCTAAAGAAGGCTCGTCGACCCTGCACCTCTCGGTACGTGCACCACGGAGCATTGCCCTGCGCGGACTCGACGAAGAGGATCCGATGCTCCAGATCTCCACGCTTCACTTTGCCTTCTATTCGGAGGCGACTCAGCTCTCCACCCAGCTTCGTGAGGTCAAGGTTACCTCGGCAGACCAGCTGAAGGACATCAATCTCTCCCTGCCCGAGGGGGCTTATAAGCTCGTCGTCGTGGCGAATGCCACCCGCCCGCTGCTGGAGCAGATAGCTATCGGCCGTCCGCTGAGCGCCGTCACGGGCTATATGACCTTGTTCGTAGATGGGCTCTCTACTGCTTCGGGCTCTAAGCTTACCGTCTCCCAGCTCAATGAGCAGGGGGCGATCTCGGTGCCTGCCTCCGCCTTCGGAGCGTCGACGCCTCAGCTGCAGGTGACTCTGGAGCCAGCTCTCGCACGCGTCTTCGTCTATGGTGAACCCGAGCTCCCCTCGGGTGTCACACGGGGGAGTGCTCCTGCAGACTATCTGGTGACGGGTGTCACACGCTATACGGCACCACTCCGTCCGTTGGGACTTCTACGCTCGGGCATCAAGGAGACGGCGGGCGATGGCTCGGCTGCTGCAGACCGCTATCCCTCGAGCTACCTCTATGAGAAGTGGTCGACCGCAGCCCCGACGAACTTCGGCGAGTACCTCGCTCACTACACTCAGGACATGATCCTCGGGAGGACATCGGTAGTGCTCCCACGTGCTGCCTTCCTCGCGAATGAAGCTGCCTTTGATGCGGCACGTAAGAGCCAGCCTTATTACATCCGCGAGACGACCGTGCCTCCTACGGCCTACCTCGTTGGTGGTGTCCCCACGGTCATCCTGCGCTTCCCCTATATCCCTGTGGGGCTTAGCCTGCAGGGCGATGAAGGCTGGTTCAGCTTCGATGGCTTGTACTATGCTGAGCATGAGCTACGCCAAATCATCAAGACGGGGAAGGCGGATAATGCACGTCTCCAGCAGGCTGTCCAAGAGGCTGCGCTGACGGAGGGCTCGCTGTCTGCACCCTTTGAGTCGCATGGTATCAGCTTCCACCATCGTGGCTACTGCTACTATACGATCCCCATCCGCCACTTCGATGATAGCGAAGCTCCCGAGAAGACAGCGCATGGGCGCTACGGGCTGGTGCGTGGCAATGAGTATCGCATCCACCTGACACGCATCCTGCGCCCAGGCTCTGCACTGCCCCCTGACCTGTCGAAGGATCAGCGCCCGCTGACCGAGGAACGTGACCTGCGCTCCGTCGTGCATGTGAGGCCAGTCGTCACCCGTTCGCATGAGGCACATCTGTAGTCGCTCCCCTCTATCTACCCACTAAGGACTAAGCCCCGCACCATAGATCAGTTATGGTGCGGGGCTTTGCTATGGATCGTGGTGATGAACTATGTGCGGTGTCGGGACGTTATAGATAGAAAGCGGCCTCAGCTCGGAAGGAGGAAGAGCTGAGGCCGTACAATCCATGTGTATTTGTCAGGCGCTGGTCCGGTGAGGTGACCGTTAGATTTGAGGCACGATAAGATTGCTTCGAATTGGTATAACAAAGGTGTGAAGTTTCTTGCGTAAAAGCAAGCAATTTCGCGCCGCCGAAAAACTTTAATCTCCCTTTACAAGTGTCCCCACGGATAACTAGAAAAAGGTGGGTTGAATAGTAAAAAGGATGGGGTATCTCCATCCTTTTTTACGCTTTGCATCAGTGAGATAGGGCGATGTTTTGCCCAGAAAATACTAAAATATTTAGCGAAGGGTGTCCCAGCTTCATCGATTGGATGGAGTTGGGCTTTTCTATTGTGAGGGGATGGGAGCTCCACGGAGTGTCCCCTTCTTGCTCGTGATTTGCTGAGCCAAAATGCCCCTTGCTTTCGGCGCTCTACGTGAAGGAGATATACGTCTTTGCGCTGAGGGAAAAGTAACCCGTATTAGTCTCTCGTCAAACCTATATTGGTCGATGATCGGACCAGTACTGGTCACGCGTCGAACCAGTATTGGTCAGCGCGCGAAGCAGTACTGGTTACTATGGGTGACCAGTACTGGTCAGATTATCGACCAGTACTGGTCGCACCACCCCCTTCTCAGAGTGCGGTGTGAAGTGTATGTATATGAGGGGATTGTGCGTGATGCTTTGCGCGGGTAGATTGGGCGCAGAGCTGGTGGTGTTCTCGGGGGGGGGAGGATTGGGGGGCGTGGCTATTTCTTCAGCCCCTTGATGCGGGAGGGATTCTGTTTGACGAAGTCTGCCCAGTTCTTCGTGGCGCCCGCTGAGGCGGAGCGTAGGGGAGAGGAGGTGAGGAAGTGGTGGCAGAGAGCGGCTGCGAGGCCGTCGGTGGCGTCAAGTTCGCGGGGCATCTGATCCTGCGGGATCTTCAGGTAGCGCTGTACCATACCTGCGACTTGCTCCTTGGAGGCAGCGCCGTTCCCTGTGATGGCCTGCTTGATACGCATAGGGACGTATTCGGTGATGGGGATGTCGCGCGTGAGGGCTGCTGCCATCGCCACACCTTGGGCGCGGCCGAGCTTGAGCATACTCTGGACGTTCTTCCCGAAGAAGGGGGCTTCGATAGCCAGCTCGTCAGGGTGGAATTCATCGATGAGGCCCTGCACCCGCTCGAAGATGCGCTTGAGGCGGAGGTAATGGTCCTCGTACTTGCTGAGGCTGATGATCCCGAGAGCCAAGAGACGTGCCTCCTGCCCACGGACCTCGATGAGGCCGTAGCCCATGACGATGGTCCCAGGGTCGATACCCATGATGATGCGCTCTGACATAGCTGCTCCTTATATTATGGTATAGTTCGCTGGCAGGTGATTAGTCGACCACATGCATGATCGTGCTGAAGCCTAAGACCGCTTCGCCGAACTGCTTGGTGAGGAGATCGGCCAGGTGGAGCCCCGTGTTTGAGAGGATGTCCTGTAGGTGCACCTCGCCCTCAGCGTAGAAGTGCAGGGCATAGGAGAGTGCCTCGGGGTGCTCTTCGTGGGGGACGATGCTGTGCAGGCGGGGGTGCTGTACGAGGCTATCAGCATGGAGCGCAGGGAGGTAAACCTCACGCATGAAGGTGAGGAAAGCTTGCTGAGTCTGAGGGGCAAGGACGAAGGTCGTATTATATAGGATCATCGGAATGGTTGTGGGGAAAGAAGGTGGCGAGTGCGAGATTTTTTTCGCTCTCTTATTGGGGCAAAGATACTTTGAAATAAAATATTTACTACCTTTGCACCGACAATGGAGATCAAGCGGATCTCGTCACACTTATATATATGGGGTATTAGCTCATCTGGCTAGAGCGCGACACTGGCAGTGTCGAGGTGAGCGGTTCGAGTCCGCTATACTCCACGCAGGTCTGAGGGTGCTTCACAGCCCCTTGTCTGTATAATACTGCGAAGGCGCACAGGAGGTTGCCTAATGAGAAAAAGGCCCTCAACGACGCTAGTCAGCGGGTGGATAACGGAAGAAATCCCCTGCGATCACGGTAGCTTAACGTCTAGGTTTATTGCCGAAACGGATTGTTGCCGTATATTTGCAGTGTTATTCATTACGAATTCGAAATCAATAACTAATTAACGTAAGAAAGAAAGATGAAGAAGTTTTTCGCATTCGCATTTGTAGCTGTAGCAGCTGCTTTTGCTTCATGTGCAGGTAACAACGAGCAGAACGCTCAGGACTCTACGGCTAAGGACAGCGCTACGCTCGTTGAAAGCGTAGTTTCTACGGTTGACAGCGCTGCTGGCGTTGCTGGCGCAGCTATCGACTCAGCTGCTTCTGCAGCTAAGGCTGCTGTTGACTCTATGGCTAAGTAAGCATAGGTCCGACCTACTGATTAGCCACGGGCACGATGTCTCCCTCGGAGATATCGTGCCCGTGCGCCATTATAGGGGTCGAGGTGCCCTGCCTCTGGGTGGTCTTCGCCCTTTAGGCTATGGGCAAGATGCCGTATCTTTGTATAGCTAATTAGGATAGATATGATCACAGTAGAGCGCTACCACGATATCAGTATGGGCCACCGTGTCGTCGGGCACGAGAGCAAGTGCCGTCATCTGCACGGGCACAACTATCGCATCCACTTCGTCTGCACGGCTCCCGAGCTCGATGGGGTAGGGCGTGTCATTGACTTCTCCGAGATCAAGGAGCGTCTGTGCCAGTGGCTTGAGGAGAACTGGGACCACAAGATGGTGCTCTGGAGTGAAGACCCACTGCTCCCCGAGCTGCGCCGTCTGGTACCTGAGGATCTGTGCGTCGTCCCCTTCAATCCTACGGCTGAGCAGATCGCCATGCACCTGGTCTCCGTCGTCGGGCCTCAGCAGCTCGAAGGGACGGGGATTACACTCGTGGCATGCCGCGTCGAGGAGACCCGTAAGTGCTCCGCTTCCTATCAGCTTTAGTGCCCCAGAGAAGCCGGGACATTGACTATCTTTGTAGATACGATCGACTACTACTCACACTATAACTAAGCAATGATGAACATCCGTACGTTAGCTTTACTTGCTATGGCGACCACCACCCTTGCGGTGACAGAGCTTCCCGCGCAGGAGCAGCACCGTAGCCCCACCCTCGAAGAATATACGCTCGGCTCGCCCAAGGCGCTCCGTCGTACCTCACTCCGCTCCCTTCGCTGGCTCGGTAGCGACTATGTGTACATCGATAGCACGCGCCTTGTGATCGGCACGCCGACGGCCGCTCACCCAGAGAAGACCCTGCTGAGTCAGGATGAGTTCCTCGCGATCATCGGCGAGGCGACAAAGGGCGCGGGGGCAAAGTACTTCACGCCCTTCTCCGTCGTAGATGAGGGGCTCCTCATCCCCTTCGGCAAGAAGCATTACCTCATCGATCCACAGACGAAGAAGCAGCTCGCAGCCTTCGAGCGCGCTGGCCGTGCTGAGCAGGCCTTCGCTCTGGCTCCTCGTGCTAAGCACGCTGTGGCTGTACGAGACAACAACCTCTTCCTCCTCCTCCCCGATGGCTCGTCGAAGCAGCTGACGACCGATGGCACGCCCACACTCGTCTACGGACAGAGCGTGCATCAGAATGAGTTCGGGATCAATGGCGGGCTCTTCTGGAGCCCCGACGGGAGCCGCCTGGCCTTCTATCGCATGGACCAGAGCATGGTGACTCCTTATCCCCTCGTTCATATCAATACCCGCAAGGCTACCGAGGAGAAGCTCTATTACCCCATGGCTGGTATGCCCAGCCACCACGTGACCCTCGGGATCTATGACGTGGCTTCGGGGCAGACCACCTACATCAAGACGGGTGAGCCTAAGGAGAAGTACCTGACGAATATCTCTTGGGCTCCCGACAGTAAGACGGTCTATATCGCAGAGGTCAACCGTGAGCAGAATCACATGGACCTCAAGGCCTACGACCCTGCTACGGGTGACTACATCAAGACCCTCTTCTCGGAGCACAACGATAAGTACATCGAGCCCCAGTGGCCCATGCGCTTCATCCCTGGGCGTGATAAGGAGTTCGTCTGGCAGACGCGCCGTGACGGCTACACGCACCTCTATCGCTACAATGTCGATGGGAAGCTCCTCGGGCAGATCACCCGTGGCGAGTGGGAGATCACAGACTTCCTCGGCTTCGCTGATGGCGGTAAGACCATCGTCTACAGCTCCACGCAGCTGAGCCCCATTGACCGTGTCATTGCTTCGGTCAGCATCGACGGCCGCAAGACGCGCATCCTCACCCCACAAGCTGGCTGGCACGTCGGGCAGCTCTCTTCGGATGGGAAGTACCTCCTCGACACGTATGAGTCGCTGAAGAACCCCACGGAGAATCGCCTCCTCTCTGTCGCTACGGGCAAGCCTATCGCTACCCTCTATCAGTCGAAGGACCCCGAGGCTGGCTTTATCAATCCTGAGATCACCTTCGGCACGATCAAGGCGGCGGACGGCGTGACGGACCTCCACTACCGCCTCCTCAAGCCTACGAACTTCGACCCAGCGAAGAAGTATCCCACGATCGTCTACGTCTACAATGGCCCTCACGCTCAGCTCGTGCAGAACCGCTTCCATGCAGGTTGCCTCGGCTGGGACCTCTATATGGCTACCAAGGGCTTCGTCATCTTCACCGTTGACGGTCGAGGCTCAGCCCACCGCGGGGCAGCCTTTGAGCAGGTCATCCACCGCCACCTCGGGAAGAATGAGATGGCCGACCAGATGAAGGGTGTGGACTTCCTCAAGAGCCTGCCCTACGTCGATGCCGACCGCATCGGGGTCGCTGGCTGGAGCTATGGTGGCTTCATGACGACAAACCTCATGCTGACCTACCCCGATGTCTTCAAGGTAGGCTCTGCTGGTGGTGCCGTCACCGACTGGGCTCGCTACGAGATCATGTACGGGGAGCGCTATATGGATAGCCCACAGGACAACCCCGAGGGCTACAAGGAGACGAACCTCTCCCTGCGTGCGGGCAACCTCAAGGGCCGTCTGCTCCTCATCCACGGTACCATTGACCCCACGGTCGTTTGGCAGCACACGCAGCTCTTCGTCGAAGCCTGTGTCAAGGCTGGGACGTATCCAGACTACATGATTTACCCCGAACATAAGCATAACGTCCTCGGGGTCGATCGTGTCCACCTCAATTATACGATGGCGCGCTACTTTATGGACCACCTGTAGTCGCCCACTCGCCATCATCCTACTTATTATCTTATCAGTTGTATGAACATTCTTCTTTTGGGCTCGGGGGGGCGTGAGCATGCCCTGGCATGGCGCATCGCTCGCAGTCCCCGTCTCTCGCAGCTCTTCATCGCGCCGGGCAATCCGGGCATGTCACTCTACGGTACGTGTATGCCGCGTATCGGGGTGACGGACTTCGCTGCCATCGCTGCCCTCATCCGTCGGGAGCATATTGAGCTCCTCGTCGTAGGGCCCGAGGTCCCCTTAGTCGAGGGGATCGTCGATTATCTGCATGGCGAAGCGGGTCTGACGGACCTCCTTATTGTGGGGCCCGATGCCAAGGGAGCTCAGCTCGAGGGAAGTAAAGACTTTAGCAAGGCGTTCATGCAGCGCTATGGTATCCCCACAGCGGCTTACCGTACCTTTGATAAGTCTACTCTTAGTCAGGCCATCGACTACCTCAAGACCCTCCAGCCTCCCTACGTGCTGAAGGCTGACGGTCTGGCGGCTGGTAAGGGTGTCATCATCAGCGAGAGTCTCGAGGAAGCCGAGCGTGAGCTGCGTGGGCTCCTCTCGGGGCGCTTTGGATCTGCCAGCACGCGTGTCGTCATCGAGGAGTACCTCCATGGTATCGAGTGCTCGGTCTTCATCGCTACGGACGGCTGTGACTGGCGCGTGCTCCCTGTCGCTAAGGACTACAAGCGCATTGGCGAGGGCGATACGGGTCTGAATACCGGCGGTATGGGCTCCGTCTCTCCTGTGGTCTTCGCTGACGAAGCCTTCATGCAGCGTGTCGAGGAGCATGTCATCCGCCCCACTATCGAAGGGCTGCGTGCCGAAGGTATCGACTACCGTGGCTTCATCTTCGCTGGGCTGATGAACGTAGGTGGTGACCCCTACGTCATCGAGTACAACTGCCGTATGGGCGACCCCGAGACCGAGTCGGTGATGCTGCGTATTGACTCCGACTTCGTTGATCTCCTGGAGCGTATGGCTCGTGGCCATCTCGGCGACTACCATCTCGAGGAGTCCTCTCAGTATGCTGCTACCGTCGTCCTCGTCTCCGAGGGCTATCCCGAGAGCTATGCTAAGGGGATCCCCATCAGTTATCCCCACGCACCGACCTTCGACTCGCGGCTCTTCCATGCCGGTACCTCGCGCGATGACTCGGGTCATCTCGTTACCTCGGGTGGGCGTGTCCTCACCGCCAGCTGCCTTGGCTCAACCCTCGAAGAAGCGCTGGAGCGCTGCTACAAGCTCGCTGATCGCGTGCAGTACACCGGTAAGACGCTTCGTCGTGATATCGGTCAAGACCTCCTCAAGCTTTCGTAGCTCCCACAGATAAAGATGCCTATGAGAGGGGTGACTACTAACGGGTAGCCCCTTCTCGTAGGCATTTCTTTTCCCTCTCCTCGTGAGGGTATCTCTGCCCTCCTACCAGCTATCCTCTCGATATGTCTCGCTTCACCTCTTCACGACAGCGTACCAATTGGCTGGAGTTCACCCTATGGCTCCTCACCTTCCTCCTTGTGTACCTCCTCCCACCTGCTACGGGTGAGGTAAGCGAAGGGGCGGGCGTCCTCGCGCCGCTACTTCCCGTGGCGACGGCATGGACCTATCGTCTGGCTGGGCTCTTGGTACTGGCGGGCTTCTCTGCCTTCGCTATCTATATCGGGGAATACTTCCTGCTCATCGAGCGTGTGGAGCGTCCACTGCTGGTGCTCTTCATGGTGGCGCTCTTCACGACGACACCCTCTATGGGCATCCTCTCGGCGGGGGCGCTTATCTTCCAGCTCCTCATCCTGCTCCTGAGCTTCGGCACGTATCAGGATACGCACCAGCCACGCGTCAGCCTCTTCATCGGGCTTCTCGTAGGAGTCCTCTCGCTGGTCTCTCCCGCCTACCTCCTGCTGGTCCCCGTCATCATCTGGGGCCAATACCACCTGCGCTCCATCGCTTGGCGACCCATCATTGCGCTACTCATCGGGGTGATCCTCCCGCTGTGGCTCTTTGTGCCCGTCCTCCTCTTGATGGGGAATGGGGCGCTGCAGGCCTATGGGGCTTTTGCGCTGAGAGCCTTCCCGCTCTCGATGCCCCAGGAGCTGAAGAGCTTTGAGGCCGTGCCCCTCGCCTCGTATGCCGTGGTGCTCGTCACCTTCTTCGTCGGCTACCTGCTCTATCGTCGCCGCTACTATCGGGAGAGTGTGCGGCACCGTGACCTCTTCTCGACGATGCAGCTCTATCCGCTCGTCCTCCTTCTCGCTGTGCCCTTCGTGGCTGGCGAATCGGCTGCACTCCTCCAGCTCACCCTGCTACCCATCGCCTTCCTCATCGCGCGAGGGATGGGGATGCTCCCGCAGCGTATGGCGCTCGTCCTGCGCTCTATCCTTCTCGTCCTGCTCCTCAGTCAGTATCTCTATGCGCTGGGGTTCTTTGAGCTCTTTCGCCGGGTAGGCTAAGGCGCCCTATCATTTCTACTATTCCTCTCCTCTATGCATAACCCTAACAATGTACAGGTAGGGAGCCAAGTGCGCTTCCTCAATACGGTCGGGGGCGGGCGTGTGGCTCGCATCACCGCTGATACAGCTTGGGTCGAAGATGCCGACGGCTTCGAGATCCCCACACCGCTCAAGGACTGCGTCGTCGTCGAAGCGGGCGACACCTTCATCCCTGAGATTCGCCCTCCGAAGATCATTCAGGAGAAGCTCCGTCAGGGGCGCACGGAGCCCGCTGCTCCCGCTCCCAGCGAAGTGCGTCGTCCCGTAGCTCCTGCTCCTCGTCCCGCTCGTCCTCTGCGTGCTGGCGAGGATGAGCTGACCGTACAGCTCGCGTTCCTCCCGCAGGATCGTGCTAAGCTCGGGCTGACGAACTACGAAGCTTACCTCGTCAACTACAGTGGCTTCACCCTCTACTATGTCTATCTGAGTGCCGTCGGTACGGGCTATAAGGTACGCTCTACGGGTACGATCGAGCCTCACGGCGATGCCTTCTTAGAGGAGTTCGCCCCGGCTGATCTCAATGACCTCGAGCAGCTCGCCATCCAGATACTTCCCTTCCACGATGGGGGGATCACGAAGCTACAGAACCCACTCTCGGTACGCCTCAAGCTCGACGTGACGAAGTTCTTCAAGCTCCATTCCTTCCGCCCCAACGACTACTTCACCGACGATGCGCTGATGCTCCCTATCGTAGAGCGTGGCGCTGAGCAGGCCCAGCCCGAGGTGGACGCATCTGCTTTGGCCTCTGCCCTGCAGACGAAGAAGGAGGACAAGAAGCCTGCTCTAAAGGCTGCGTCCTCTGCTCCTCGCCGTGATGAGCCCCTCGTCGTCGACCTCCATGCTTCGGAGATCCTCGAGACGACGGCGGGTATGTCGAGCGCAGATATCCATGACTATCAGCGTGACTACTTCCACCGCACGATGCAGGAGCATATACGGGAGCGTGGGCGTAAGATCGTCTTCATCCATGGGAAGGGGGATGGTGTCCTCAGAGCCTCTATCGAGCGTGAGCTGCGACGCAAGTACCCCACGTGCCGCTTCCAGGATGCGTCCTTCCAGGAGTACGGCTACGGCGCTACGCAAGTGACTATCGGCTAAGCGGTGGCTATGAAAGAGATCGAACGTAAGTTCCTCGTGACCTCGCTGGCTTTCCTCGCTGAGGCTACCGATGCGCTGCATATTGATCAGGGCTACCTCCACTCGACACGCCCCACGGTGCGCGTGCGTCGCCGTGGCGATCAGGGCTTCCTCACGCTGAAGACGCCCTCCGATGCCAAGGGGCTGGTGCGTGATGAGTACGAATATGAGATACCTCTGGCGGATGCCGAGGCACTTCTCGAGCTGTGCGGAGGGCACCGTCTGAAGAAGACGCGCTACCTCGTCCCCTACCACGGGCATACGTGGGAGGTTGACCTTTTCGCAGGTCATCTCGAGGGATTCTGTCTGGCGGAGCTGGAGCTGAAGAGCGAAGATGAGACCTTCGACCTACCGCCCTGGGTGGGCAAAGAGGTGACGGGCGACCCCCGCTACTACAATAGTGCGCTGGCTCGAAGCAAACAATAATGGACTTAATTGGGTTAGTTCAGTATAGGACAGGGCGAATGCCCTCCCTCATTTGTCCGATTTAATCACACCCAATAAACAATTACACAGATGAAGTACGAACTCATCCAACTCCCTTACGCTCCCAATGCCCTCGAGCCTGCTATCAGCGCTGAGACCCTCTCTTTCCACCACGGTAAGCACCTCGCTGGCTATGTCAATACGCTGAACGGCCTCATCGAAGGTACGGAATATGCTGAGCTCCCTCTTGAAGAACTCGTTCGCAAGAGCGAAGGCGCTATCTTCAACAACGCAGGTCAGCTCCTGAATCACAACCTCTACTTCACGCAGTTCGGCCCCAACAAGGGTGGCCAGCCTACGGGTAAGCTCCTCGAGGCTATCGTAGCTAAGTGGGGTAGCTTCGAGGCTTTCCAGCAGGAATTCCTCACGGCTTGCACCACGCTCTTCGGCTCGGGCTGGGCTTGGCTCGCTGCTAAGGCTGACGGCGAACTCGTCATCACGAAGGAGCCTAACGGTAGCAACCCTGTCGTCCAGGGCCTCCGTCCTCTCTTCGGTGTCGACGTATGGGAGCACGCTTACTACCTGAGCTACCAGAACCGTCGTGCTGACCACGTCAAGGATCTCTGGGCTATCGTCGACTGGGACGTCGTAGCCAGCCGCTACTAATCGTAGACGCTTCTTTTAATTCTCGATACTTCGCCCTCCGCTCGCCTCTTTGGGTGAGCGGGGGGCGAAGCCTTTTTATCGTGGGGAGAGGGCGGCAGTGCGGGAGAATTGTCGTAGCTTTGCCCGTGTAACAATTAATAGACACACTATGCAGCTGATCAAGAAGATTATCATCGGGCTCATCATCCTCGTCATCGTCGCAGCGGTCATCTCGCTCTTCTTCCTTAATGAGGCACAGCGTATGATCGTCGGTATGGCAGCAGGCCTCGGCGTCATCAACCTCCTCGGCGTCCTCTACTTCGTGCAGAAGAATGCTGACGGGCGGAGCGAGAAGCCCAAGCACTAAGGGATAGCCCCGACTGACAAAAGACAAGCCCCAGACGGCTCATCGCACCTCCGAGAGAGGTGGGAGAGCCGTCTGGGGCTTTTTCGTGTATAGCCCGCATCCCGTGCAGGCTAAGGGAGGGCGAGCTTAGTCGACGAGGCGCATAGGGGGCTTGACGACTTCGGCAGCGAGCTTACGGCCACGTACTACGATGTAGATAGGCGTGCCGATAGCGGAGAATTCCTTTTTCACATAGCCCATACCGATACCCGTCTTGAGGGTGGGGGACATAGTGCCGGAGGTTACTTCGCCGATGATGTTGCCGTCTGCGTCAGCGATCTCATAGTGTGAGCGGGGTACGCCCTTGTCAGAGAGCTTGAAGGCGACGAGCTTGCGCTTGATACCCTCGGCCTTCTGCTGCTCGAAGAATGCCTTGCTGGGGAAGTTCTTCTCAGGGATGAGCTTCGTGATCCAGCCGAGACCAGCTTCGAGGGGAGAGGTGGTGTCGCAGATATCGTTGCCGTAGAGGCAGAAGCCGACTTCGAGACGGAGCGTGTCGCGAGCGCCGAGGCCGATGGGGCGGATGCCTTCGGGCTTACCTGCTTCGAAGATAGCGTTCCAGATCTTCTCACCGTACTGGGGATAGAAGTAGATCTCGAAGCCACCAGCACCGGTGTAGCCCGTGTTGGAGAGGATGACCTCAGGGCAGCCAGCGAAGGTGCCGACCTTGAAGGTGTAGTAGGGGATGGTAGAGAGGTCTACATCCGTCAGGCGCTGCAGGACCTGCTGTGCCAGAGGGCCCTGGATGGCGAGCTGACCGACGTTGTCGCAGCTGTTCTCGAGGATAGCGCCAGCGGCGTTGTGCGACTGACACCAAGCCCAGTCCTTCTCGATATTAGCGGCATTGACGACGAGGAGGTACTTCTCATCTTCGTAGTGGTAGACGAGGAGGTCGTCGACGATACCCCCCTGTTCGTTGGGGAAGCAGGTGTACTGGATGTCACCGACCTTGAGCTTAGAGGCGTCGTTAGTGGTGATATCTTGGATGAACTGGAGTGCATTGGGGCCCTTGACCCAGAATTCCCCCATGTGTGAGACGTCGAATACGCCGACACCCTTGACGACGGTCATGTGCTCCTCGATGATCCCCGTAGGGTACTCGATGGGCATATCATAGCCTGCGAACTCATGCATCTTGGCACCTAAGGCCTTGTGGATCTCGGTGAATGGAGTTGTCTTCATGTTGGTTGCTTTAATGTAGTTTGTGAGCTGTACTTGCACATCAAAGGTAAGGAGTTCTACGGAACTAACCTATATAGCTGTACATCCTAAAATATTATAGAAAAGGAGCACCTTTCAGCCCACTTCGGTGGGTGTCGAAGCGCTGTCTGTCGTGCCCTCTGCAGGTGGTCTCTTTGTCTCTCTTGCTGAGGGCAAATTGCCGTGTCGTATAAGGCCTTTTGCCCTTCCTCCGTGAGGGGGTGGTGTGAACCTATATTGGTCGGTGGGCTGACCTATATAGGTCGATGGTATGTACCTATATTGGTCACGACGCGAACCTATATAGGTCAGCCCGCCGACCAATATAGGTTGCTCTTGAGGGTGAAGCAATAGGGCGGGTAGAGGTGAAGCAGTAGTTGTTTGCTCTCATTCCAGTAGTAGTTTCGGGTGCAACCCAATAGTGGTTTACACCCGAACCCAATAGTGGTTTGACCCCCATACCAATAGTCGTCCGAGCACAGACCAATAGTGGTTCGCTTATTAGGGTGCGGTGGCTCGCCCACGAGATGCCCTCTCGAAGAGGTGCAGTGGGGCATTTCTCCCTCCTCATAAGGGGGGAGAGACTGAGGCCTCTCGGCTTGGGGGGATTAGTCGTTGTAGTAAGGGGAATTGCTCCGAATTAAAGGCGCCTGCTTAAGGGCTATCTCTTCGCTGTGTGCCGCAGGGGGCAAATGCGACCAGTACTGGTCAGCGATCGGACCAGTACTGGTCACCCATAGTAAGCAGTACTGGTCGCGACGTGAAGTAGTACTGGTCACTTCACCGACCAGTACTGGTCGAAAAACCGACCTTGTAGAGGGCTGTCGCACAGACTCTTGCGAGGGCCTTATTGTATATGGTAGATTATCCGTTCCTTTACATAGCATAAGTACTTCAGTACTTCACGCGGGAGGACGCGTCCTCTCTATCAACTGAATCCACACGCTGCCCACACTCCACGTGGGAAAGAGAATTAAGCAAAGAGAAGATAAGCCTATGAGACACATCCTACTTATCCTCCTCGTCCTTGCCTTTGGAGGAGTCCTCAGAGCCCAAAGCCCCGACGAGGCGTGGCTGGAGGGGACCCTCGTCAGCAAGACGGACAAGACACCCCTGGTGAATGCCTTCGTCGTACTGCGTACCGCCGACGGAGCGGACACGCCCTTTAGTGCGCTCACCGATGAGAAGGGGTACTTCCTCCTCAAGGCCCCGACGGGCAAGTATCGCCTTGCAGCCACCTTCGTCCAGCAGACCATCATCCTTCGCCCTTCGCTGGAGCTCCCTGCGGGGCGGCTCCAGCTGGGTACGCTTCCCGTAGAGCTGACCCGCGAGCTGGAGGCGGTCGTCGTAGAGGGGAAGACTCCCCTTGTACGCTACGAAGGCTCGACCCTCATCTTCGGTGAAGCTGCCTTCGCCAAAGCCCGTGGGGGTAGTGTGCTGGACGGGCTGAAGCTCATCCCTGGCCTGCAGATAGAGGGCGCCAATAAGCTCAAGCTCTACGGCATCTCGGAGCTGGCGGTCTACATCGATGGTCGAGCCCAGCGTATGTCACAAGACGAAGTCATCGCCCTCCTGCAGGGGATGTCCGTGAGCGAAATCGCGCAGGTCGAGCTCATCCGTGAGCCAGGTGTCGAGTACAGCGGAGTGACGACGCCGATCCTGAATATCAAGCGTAAGACGCGAGCCGACGAGGGTGTCAAGGGCTTCACCAGCCTGGTCGGTACTTACAATCAGCTCTTCTCCGAGCAGCTCTCCACTCGGGTCAATCTCAACTATGGTCGCAGTCGCTCCTACGTCTCCTACACGCTGGGGAATAAGCGCTATCGTGAGACCACGACCCTCTCCTCGGGAGTCGTCGATGACCTGCGTGTCGATCCCAGAGTCTCCCATCAGGTCGGTCTGGGTACGGACCTCACGCTGGGCAAGGGGCATTCCCTCGGGGCGCAATTCCTCGGGAACTATGCCGACGAGCGTCTCCGCTTCTCGCAGGGGATGAGCAATCGTATCAAGTGGTCGAACCTCTACGCCACGCTCTTCCATACCTTCCGCGCCAGTCGCTGGAGCCTACAGACGACCGCCGAGGGCTCACGTGGGAGCTCCGACCTGCGTCGAGATCAGGGGGCTATGGATGTAGCGACCAAGGATGACAACCGCTTCGCGCGTATCGCCCTGGACTTCGCGCATCGCCTCTCGAGTATCTTCACACTCTACGCTGGTGCCGAGGTCAGCCGTGTAGCGGTAGACTCTCGCCTCACCAATAGAGCGGACGAGCTGACGCTAAGAGAATGGAATATCGAGGGCTATACGAAGCTGGGCTTCCGTCTGCCGAAGGTCTCTGGCTTTGTGGGGCTACGCGTCGCAGGCGAAGACCGCAAGGGGAGCTTGGGAAGTGGCTTGGGGGACTTCTTCCGCTCGGGCACTGAGCTTCTCACCTCTGCCTCCCTCCGCTACGCACCCGCTCGCGACCATGAGCTTTCCCTGACCCACTCCTCCAGCTATACCCGCCCGAGCTACCGTGACCTCCTTGGCTATACCAGCGTAGCCTCGGCTGCCTTCCGGCGCAAGGGGAATTCTGGGCTGCGGACAGCATATCGCAGGGGGCTCAGCCTGAACTATACCTATATGCGTGCGGCTCAGCTGGAGCTCAGCTACACCGATACCGAGGATCCTATCGTAGAAGCTATGCCCCCGATGTATGGGGGTGGGATCACCCTGCGTCGGTACAACCTCGACTACAGCCGTACGCTGCGTGCACTGCTGGTCCTGCCCCTCCCGCTGGTTAGCCAGAAGAAGTTCAGCTGGCTGGCGCTCACCATCCTCGCAGCCCAGCGCCAGTGGGATGCGGGGCACATCGAGATGACGGACTACAGCGCCGCGCTCAACACCCAGTTCGTCCAGCACCGCCATAGCTTCAGCCTCCCCTCGGATTGGACGGTCGACCTTGGTGTGACCTATTATAGTGGGGTGCTCTATGAGCTCTATCGCATCCAGCGCCAGTGGTGGATCGATGCTTCGGTGAGCAAGCGTATGGGCAACCTACGTGCTACGCTCTCCGCCCGCGACCCCTTCAATACGAATATCGCGCGCGGGAGCTATAATCCGGAGGTCAACGGCCTGGCCTTCGAGCGTAATTGGCACAGCCCACGCCTGGAGCTTACCATCTCCTACAGCTGGGGGAAGAAGAGCGTCAAGGCGCAGGATACGCGTGCGCGGTATGATGACCTGAAGCGCCTCACTACGGGGGCAAGCGAAGGGATGAATACCCCCGCTCAGTGAGCCTATTAGCCGTATAAATACCGCCCTTACACTCCGTCTAAATAGAGCCGAGGGGATAGCGAAGCCTGCTCGCTATCCCCTCGCTCGCTATCGCGAAATCTCCCCCCGCATATCGTGAGGCGGCGCAGGAGATTAAGGAGATTGAGTGGAGCCTCCTCAATAACCGCCCGAGAAAGAAGTTAGGTTACCACACGCCACACGAGGTTTTCTACCTGACTTTGCAACTTGGTTGCAGTTTTTATTCCGTACTTTTGCAGCGGATTAAATGATTGGTTATGGAAAAAGAACAAAAAATCAAAGTGATACGCATCATTGCGAGCATCGTTTTGCTAATGGCGACATATATTCCGGCTATTCCGGAAGAGATTCGCATCGGATTATGTGCCATCGCCTATGTCATAATCGGTGCGGACATCGTTTATGCCGCCTTGCGTAATTTGTGCAAAGGGCAGTTTTTGGGTGAGAGTTTCCTTATGACTATTGCGACCGTCGGAGCATTTGTCATCGGAGAATACCCCGAAGCAGTGGCAGTGATGATGTTCTATCAGATTGGGGAACTTTTCTCCGATATAGCGGTGGATCGAAGCCGGGCTTCGATTGCGGCATTGATGGATATCCGTCCGGATTATGCTAATATCGAGAAAGAGGGAAGTCTAACACGAGTGTCTCCATCGGATGTCCCGGTCGGTAGTATCATCGTAGTGAAACCGGGAGAGAAAATACCATTGGACGGAAAGATAATCTCCGGAAGTACGACTCTCGACACGGCGGCGTTGACCGGTGAAAGCCTTCCGCGTGAGGTTTCCGAAGGCGATACCGTTATCAGCGGAAGCCTGAATCTCACGGGTGTTCTGCATATCCGTACGTCGGCGACATTTGGAGAATCGACTGTTGCGAAAATCCTCGATTTGGTAGAAAATGCGGATACAGGCAAGGCGAAGAGTGAAAAGTTCATAACCCGTTTCGCACGCTATTATACACCTGCTGTCGTGGCTGTGGCTGCATTGCTCGCCTTGGTCCCTCCGCTGATTGTGGGCGGCGAATGGCTTGTCTGGTTAAACCGTTCTCTGATTTTTCTGGTGATTTCCTGCCCCTGCGCACTGGTCGTGTCTGTCCCGCTGACGTTCTTTGGCGGAATAGGTGGAGCATCAAGAAAGGGCATTCTCGTAAAAAGCTCCAACTATCTGGAAATGATGGCGCATATAAAAACAGTCGTGTTCGACAAGACCGGGACTCTGACAGAAGGCAATTTCTCGGTCACTGCCGTATATTCCCAAATGATGTCGGAGCATGAGCTTATAGAATTGGCTGCATTGGCGGAAAGTTTTTCTGACCATCCCTTGTCGGCATCGATACGGGATGCCTGCAATTTGCCATTGGACAAAACAAGAGTGACCGGTTATGAGAACATTGCAGGCGAAGGTGTCATGGCAATCATCGACAATCGTAAGGTTTATGCCGGAAACGAAAAACTTATGTCGCGTGCTGGTGTGTCTCCCCAGTCAAGTGAAAAGATAGGTACCATTGTCCATGTCGCTGTAGACAGCGTTTATATGGGACATATCGTCGTTTCCGATAACCTAAAGCCGCAATCCGCCGAGACCATCGCCAGGCTGAAAGCCTCCGGAGTTGGAAAAACAATCATGCTTACGGGCGACCGTAGTGATGTGGCTAAAGATATTGCCGGAAAAGTGAACATAGATGAGTTCCATGCCGAACTGCTGCCGATAGACAAGGTGAGGTTTGTCGAGACACTGCGCAAAGAACATGCTCGGTCTCCCATCGCTTTTGTCGGCGACGGCATCAATGATGCTCCGGTCATCAAACTTGCTGACATAGGCATTGCCATGGGGGCTGTCGGCAGTGACGCCGCTATTGAAGCGGCCGACATCGTATTGATGAATGATAATCCTATGAGTATCGTCGAAGGGATGATGATAGCGCGCAAGACGTTAAGCATAGTGAAACAGAACATCGTATTTGCCATCGGCATCAAACTCCTGATGTTGCTGTTGGGAGCGTTGGGCGTTGTCAATATGTGGGCTGCCGTGTTTGCCGATGTAGGTGTTACCATACTTGCTATACTCAATGCGTTAAGGAGTATGCGTGTCAGCAATGTGCTCCCTCATATTGGACGATCGACCTCGGTGTGACCTATTATATATAGAGGAGAGCTCTATGAGCTCTATCGCATCCAGCGCCAGTGGTGGATCGATGCTTCGGTGAGCAAGCGTATGGGCAACCTACGTGCTGCGCTCTCCGCCCGCGACCCCTTCAACACGAATACCGCCCTTACACTCCATCTAAATAGAGCCGAGGGGATAGCGAAGCCTACTCGCTATCCCCTCGCTTGCTATCGCGAAGTCTCTCCGCATATCGTGAGGCGGCGCTTTTGCATGCATAGAGTAGCCGTAGCTCGGGGGCTTTGCGCTCTGAGGGATGACAGCACGATATGTGCATTTTGTCTTAGCTTTGTAGTACCTATTATATATGTAGGGGTGTAGCCTTTCTCCCGAGAGCACCGCACCCCCATCTAATGATGTGACCGATATGAATAGAATCATCAGCCGCCTTACCGCCCTGTCGGCAGCAGCCCTTCTGATGCTGCCCAGCTGCCTTGGTAAGGGAAAGAACACCCCCGAATTCCCATCAATTAAGCCCCTCTCCACCCTCACGGGTAAGGTAGAGAAGCGCGTCATCACCCGCCTCTCTGCAGCAGGCACCGAAGAGGAGCGCACCGAAGAGGTCTACCGCCGTACGGGTGGCCTTCTGACGAAGGTCGTCTATGGCATCCCCGCTTCGGGGGGCAGTCTGCAGCCCATCGAGACGACGACGAATACCTACGACGAGCAGGGCTACCGCGTCAGCGAGGTCGTCGAGAAGCTCACCGCCACCGGCACGAAGGAGCGCACCGAGACGAAGTACACCTACCGCCCCTTCTCCCCGCAGGCCAGCTACGTCAGCAACTACAAGGAATATGACTCCCAAGGGCGTCTCGTCGCCGACGTGACGCATGAGCTCGAGGGCTCGCGCCTGAGCCGTGTCGTCCGTACCGTCTACGACTATTCTGCTGGAGGGGCTAATCCCAAGGAGACCGTCCTGCGCACGAACTACACCTACATGGAGCCCATCATCGAGTCCCGCACCTTCACCCTCGTCACCGACCCCAAGGCTGTCGGCGGTACGGGCGCGCTCTACCACGAGCAGGCGCGTATGCGTGTGGACTACTACGGGCGTAAGCTCTTCGAAGAGATCCACACCTTCGACACCTCGGTGGGTGTAGCTAAGCAGGACCTCAAGAAGCCCAATGGCGCTACCGTCTCGACCTACACCTATGGGGATACGGGCGACATCGTCCGCGAGCTTCGCGAGACCCATGGCCCTCGTACGCAGGCTGAGTATGATGCCGACAAGGAGCACAAGCTCCCCCTGCTCAAGCTCATCGACCGCTACTACTACGAGGTGAAGTACACCCAGACCAATACCGAGGGCTTCCCTACGAAGATGGAGGTCACCGTCGAGAAGGGTGTCGCTAAGACGAAGACCACCTACACAGCGAATGTCAGCTACACGTACTTCGCTGATCCCGCGCCTAAGAACTAACCCCCTTCCCTCCGCCTAACCCGATCAAATAAGTATATCCCTACGTGCGAATAGATATCCTCACCGTCGTGCCCGAGCTCCTCGAGAGCCCGCTCCAGCACTCCATCGTCGGCCGTGCCCAGCAGCAGGGCTTCCTCGAGCTTCATGTCCACAATATCCGTGACTACGCTACGAATAAGTGGCGCCGTGTTGATGACTATCCCTTCGGGGGTGAGGCGGGGATGATCCTGCAGATCGAGCCGATCGACCGCGCTATCGCCGACCTCAAGAGCCAGCGCCACTACGATGAGGTGATCTATACTTCGCCCGATGGGGAGACCTTCGATCAGGGCATCGCGAACCAGATGAGCCTGCAGGAGAACCTCATCATTCTCTGCGGCCACTACAAGGGGATCGACCAGCGCATCCGTGAGCACCTCATCACGCGTGAGATCTCCGTCGGGGACTACGTCCTCACGGGCGGTGAGCTACCAGCTGCTATCATGGTGGATGCTGTGGTGCGCCTACTGCCTGGCGTCATCGGCGACGCGGAGAGTGCGCTCTCTGACACCTTCCAGGACGACCTCCTCGCGCCACCTATCTACACCCGCCCCGCCGACTACAAGGGGTGGAAGGTGCCTGACGTCCTCCTCAGTGGGCACGCTGCCCGTATCGAAGCGTGGAAGATGGAGTGCGCCCTCGAGCGTACGAAGCGCCTGCGCCCCGACCTCTACAAGAAGCACTTGGGGCACGAGAAATAGCGAATTAATTCCTAAATTTGCCCTTAGGATGGGGCACTACGGAGGGACCTCGGGCAGGAAGCTCGCGGCCGCACCGTTTCGTGTGCCCCTCACTTCGCTTTAGATAAGTCACTAAATAACACACTATAATCGAAGAATCATGGCTTTGAAGTTCATCACAGCTGACGAAGCAGCCGCACTCGTAAAGGACGGCGACAACATTGGTTTCAGCGGCTTTACCCCCGCAGGTTGCCCCAAGGTCGTACCTGGAGCTATCGCTAAGCGCGCCGAAGAAGAGCACGTTGCAGGCCGCCCATTCAAGGTAGGTATGTTCACTGGTGCCAGCACGGGCGACCGCCTCGACGGCGCACTGGCTCGCGCAGGTGCAGTTAAGTTCCGCACGCCCTACCAGTCGAACAAGGATATGCGCAACGGTATCAACGCTGGTGAGCACCCCTACTTTGATATGCACCTCTCGATGCTCGCTCAGGAGCTACGCTATGGCTTCCTCGGCAAGATCGACGTCGCTATCGTCGAAGCTGCTGAAGTCACCGAAGATGGTGAGATCGTACCCACCTCTGGTGTCGGTATCCTCCCCACGATCTGCCGCCTGGCGGACAAGATCATCGTCGAGCTGAATGACAAGCACCCCAAGGAAATCCGTGGTATCCATGACATCGCTGAGCCTCTCGATCCTCCTCATCGCCGTGATATGCCCGTATATAGCCCCAGCGATCGCGTGGGGCAGCCCTTCGTGAAGGTCGACCCTGCTAAGATCGTCGGTGTCGTCCGTACGAGCGAGCCCAACGACGAAGGCGCCTTCGCTCCCCTCGATGATGTCACGAAGGCTATCGGTGACAACGTGGCTAAGTTCCTCGTCTCTGAGATGGAGGCTGGCCGTCTGCCTAAGGAATTCCTCCCCCTGCAGAGTGGTGTAGGTAACGTGGCTAATGCTGTCCTCGGTGCTCTCGGTGACAACAAGCAGATCCCTGCCTTCGAGGTCTATACCGAAGTCATTCAGGATGCTGTCATCGAGCTGATGAAGAAGGGTCGCGTGAAGTTCGCCAGCGGCTGCTCACTCTCTGTGACGCGCCCCGTCATCCAGGAGATCTACGGCAACCTCGACTTCTTCAAGGACAAGCTCCTGCTGCGTCCCCAGGAATACTCTAACAATCCTGAGATCGTCCGCCGTCTCGGTGTCATCACCATCAATACGGCTCTCGAAGCTGATATCTTCGGTAACATCAACTCGACGCACGTCAACGGTACGCGCATGATGAATGGTCTCGGTGGCTCAGGCGACTTCGCTCGCAATGGCTATCTCTCGATCTTCACCACGCCTTCTACCGCTAAGGATGGCAAGATCTCGGCCTTCGTACCTATGGTCTCGCACCTCGACCACAGCGAGCACTCTGTGAAGATCATCATCACCGAGTACGGTATCGCTGACCTCCGTGGTAAGAGCCCCCGCCAGCGTGCTGAGGAGATCATCGAGAAGTGCGTACACCCCGACTACAAGCAGCTGCTGCGTGACTACCTCAACCTCGGTGTGAAGGGTCAGACGCCTCAGAATCTCGATGCTTGCTTCGCGTTCCATCAGGAGATCGCAGCCTCGGGTGATATGCGCAACGTCGACTGGTCTAAGTACAAGAAGAACTAAGCCCACCCGCATAGCTCTAAGCTAAAAGCGCCGCCGCCCCGGTGCTCCTCTTGACGGAGGAGTGCCGGGGCGGCGGTCGTTTTATCGGTATGTAGAGGGGTGGGGTAGCGTGCGGTGCTACGGATGCTTAGTCGCGGATGAGCGGCATCGTCGAGCAGCGCAGGAGGCCACCCATCTTCGAGATCTCCTGATAGGGTACCTCTTCGACGGTCATATCCCATGCCTCACGCAGGTGGGCATTGAGTCGGGTGAAGTGACGGTCGCTGATGAGGGCATCGGGCGAGAGGGAGACGACGTTCGTACTCATGTAGTAGGCTTCTTCGGGGGTGACGCCGAAGAGGTTGTCACGGCCGAAAATCTCCTCGACGAGGGCGACATCGCGCTCATGGAGGAAGCCCTCACGATAGATGAGTGCGCGGCCACGGCTCACGGGCTGGAAGGCGCAGTCGAGGTGGAGGACGGACTTAGCGGGCTCGCGGTCGTGCTTGCGTAGCTCGATGGGCACGACGCGCTTGTGGGGGAAGCGCTCGCGGAAGAAGTCGATAGCGTAGCGGTTCGTGCGGGCGGTCTTGAAGCTGGAGTAGTCGTCGCCGAAGTACGCCCCGACGAAGAGGATATCGTCATAGAGGAGCACGTCGCCGCCCTCGGTGTGGACGGCCTCGGGGAGGGACTCGATGTGTGCGGGATCGATGAGGGGGAAGATCGAGCTGGCGAAGGCTTCCGTCTCCCGCTCGCGGTCGGGTATGAGATTGGAGATGAAGAGGGTGTCGTCGATGGTGAAGGCTACGTCACGGGCGAAGACCTGGTTGTAGTCGGTGAGTGGGGCGGGGCGCAGCGTGCGGACACCGTAGCGATCGAGGACGTCGAGGACGCACTGCATCTCGTGCCGTACATCCGCCTCGCTGGGGAAGATTCCTCGGCTTACGGCTTCATAGCTCTTGGCATCATAGGTCTCTTGGAGGGTGGGGATGGGGCCCAGACTGTCGGGGAGCCCGAGGACGACAGCTCGTAGGCGAGCCGTCTCGTTGGTGACATGGGGGATGATCCGTTCCATAGGTATTTGCTTGATAGTCGGGGAGGCTGGGCGTCAGCTTCCCCTCGTTGTTACAAATATAACGATTCTACGCTGGATTCCTTTGTTCCTAAGGATGACCGCATCGGTGGGGTAAGGCGTGGGTACTCGGCACGGCTTTTCAGTGGGCATTCGTGGGGGCGGTGGAGTGAAGTCGTGGAGGGGGAAGATAAAAGCAATAGTCATTCGCGTGCAGACCACTACTGGTCCGTGTGCGAATGAATAGTGGTTTGGACTCCAAACGAATAGTAGTTTGATCCTGATACCAATAGTCGTTCGTGCACAGACCAGTAGTTGTCTCCGCACAGCCTTATAATACTTCGCCTGTACACCGCTATAAATAGGGTGTCTCACTTCACTTTGTCTCGGGGCTTAGCCTCCTCCGAAGTGTAGCCCTCCCATATTCGCTATTTGCTCTCTTTTTCGCTCCTCTGCATCGTGCTCTCTGTGAGGAGAATAGCGGGCTACTTCGGAGGGCGCTATTACGACCAGTACTGGTCGCTGATCGGAGCAGTACTGCTCACCCATAGTTACCAGTACTGGTTGGCGCGGTGACCAGTACTGGTCGGACTGCGAACCAGTACTGGTTACTTTCCCGCCCTTCTTAGCTTGCTCCGATAGCGGTGTATAGAGGCGTCGCCCCATCGCCTGCGGGTAGTCCCTCCGATCTCCGCAAGAAGGTTGTGCTGAGGGGTGCAACGAGATTTCATGATCCTACGCATACGTATTACGCATAGGTGTGAAATATTAAAAGATTTTAATTACCTTTGTGCAAATTTTCCATTGGACTACTCCTCGACTTTGTATGCTGTATGATGTCTCTGTATGCCTTGCGAACTGTCTACCTATCGGCTCGGTGAGGTGCAGGCGAGGTCGGTCCTTATTCACGCATTACCCATTAAGATTAACGTCCGCGCATGAACGTAAGCAACAACAAGCTCCCCTACGAAGCCCCCGCGGCTGATGCCTTCCAGCTCTCTGCAGCTCCTCTGAACATCTGTGTCCAGTTCTCTGGCGAAGCAGACTTCAACGACTTCGAAGAAGGCGAAGCCCTCTAAGAAGCCGCTCGAATCAAAACCGCTGTATTCAAAATCTATCTAATTCGCAATCAATGAAGTTAAATTTACTCACTGTTACTTCGCTCCTCTGCGGCCTCTTCCTCCTCGGCTCCTGTGCCAAGGATGAGCCTCAGTCAAGCAAGACGAATACGGAGACCGTCGACAATGGTCCCCGTGTCAATGTGCCTCTCCAGCTCGATGCTGAGGTGAACGAATTCAACGATTCGCAGACGCCTAAGACTGCTCGTGCCTTCAATAATAGCCCCCAGAGCCCTGTCACGGTAAAGGACGGTACTAAGGGTGAGCTCGATGATGACCTCAACCCAACGGCCACGAATCAGAAGGTCCTCTCGGCTCTGCGTGCCAACTTCGTCGCAGCTAACCCTACGATCGATGTTATCCTGCACTTCGAGTGTGGCTCGCTCATCGAGAACGTTCCCTCTACGATGACCTACGAAGAGCCCCTCGGTCGCTATCGTCACAGAGCAGAGGTCGCTCTATCTCAGGCTATGGCTAATGCTCTGAGCTCCTCTAACGGTACGGTCACGATCTATACCGGTGGTACGGGCTACGATGCTACGACGGAGAGCTTCAAGGTCGCTCCTGTGATGGAGGAGATCAGCCTCTCTTCGGCTGCCTCTACTCCTGTCAACCTGCCTATCCTCTATGCCTCTACGCCTATCTCGGTGAAGACTGCTGGTGGAGAGCTCATCCCAGTCTCTGCTACTGCCAGCCAGCTGAAGCCTCAGGGGTCGCTCCTCCTGGTGACCTTCCGCAACAACATGGACCAGGATGTTACCTTCGACGGGATCACCGCGGTTACGAACAACTACTTCGGTCCCAACAACGATTCGAAGCCCGCACTCCTCAAGCTCAAGGGGTCGAAGAACGCTGCTACGGAGCTGACTACGGAGGCTGCCAAGTACACCAGTAAGTACAGCACGGCTGTCGATGGCGGTAAGGCTTACACCTACTTCTATAAGGACTTCGCTTCGGCTGGCTTCACTGTGGCTCGTGGTGGTGCTCGCTCCGATAAGGCTATCGTCTTCTGGGGGTATAAGGGTGACGCCCAGCCCGTAGCTACTGCATCGGCAAATAAGCTGGATGATAACGGTCTGCTCCTCAACGCTGCTACGGGTCTGATCCACATCTACGCTCAGAATGCTCAGGCTGGTGGTCAGGTCATCGCTCGTCCTAACTATAGCGTCGCTCCTATCGGTGGTGCTAACTTCGCTCCTGCCGATGGTAAGGCTTACACGCTGAACTGCGAATTCTACACGCAGCCTCGTCAGGCTCTCGGCTATCTCGATAAGGGCTATCTCTATAAGGATGGCACGTGGAAGCACTATGATATCGATGGTCCTACTAATCATCCCAACGTGTACAATGGTATGACCGATGTACCTCTGGCATCCTCTGCAGAGGCCGCTGAGGTGCTCAATGGCAACGTGACGACCTCTAAGGGTAAGATGTATGTGATGGACAAGGCTTGGCTAAACCTAACCAGCCTGCTCAATCCTATTGAGTTCAGCGAAGACGCAAGTAGCTACCGCTTCAAGGACTTCAGTTCAGCATTTGCTAAGGGTGCTTCGGGTGTCGACTATCGTGCCCATGTCTATAAGGAAGTGCTTCCCTACAAGGCTACGAATGACGATACGTCAGAGTTCGCTAATGCGGAATTCATCGGAGCTGACTACGTCCGGAAGGATCAGCCCAGCAAAGAAGGTACGGTTGGTCAGGCTTATCGTCAGCTCTACATCGCTCCTCGTAATGCTACTACCGGTGCTCAGCCTCGCAGTAAGTACCAGACGGTGATGCGCTACCTCACTCGCGCTAACAAGGGGCTGGGCGACTTGAGTAAAAATATCTATGTCGGTCCTCTCGTCATGGAGTCTATCTACCTCGGGAAGTACTTCTATGGCAATGTGATGACGACGCCTCTGCTCGTGACTCGTGGTGCTACAAGTCCTTTCACCTACATTCAGGATGGTGGTGGTTTCTTCGCCAATGCTGAGGCTACGCGTGACCTCGTCACCCGTGTACTGCTCAATGCCAAGACGATGAACAATATCTCGGAGTCTCTGGTCCTGCAGCCCTATGCCACTGTGGTTAGTCACGCTTCGAATATGGGTATCCAGCTCCTCCACTGGGGTGCGATCGACCGTGAGTGGGAAAAGGTAGTGATGGGATACGGTAATGATCGTCAGAAAGTCATAGACTACGGTAATAACACCTTTAACAATGTTACCAGCCTCTCTCGCGTCAACCGCTTCTACGGCTATAATGGCTACAACGGTGGTATCCTTGCTCTCTGGCGCGATAAGAATAATCCTGCCGATGATAAGCGCGGTGTCTTCCGTAACTTTACCTATCAGCCTCTGCGTACGTACTCTACGAAGTACCAGGGTAACAATGGTCTCAGCTCCTCAGGGAACTAAGCCATTCCCTTCCAATAGTACCCCTTATATCTAAGGTATAAGGTCGCAGGCCCCGCCCCTCTCGAAGGATGCGGGGCCTGCTGCATACTTATAGATAGGTAAAATACTTAACTTTGTGTGAGGGAATTTTTCTCTCTCACGTATTTGTCATAGAACGATAAGCTATGAGTAAGCATCCCTTCCGCGGGATGGGCGTGGCGCTGGTCACACCCTTCACCGAATCGCAAGAGGTCGACTATAAGAGCCTGGAGCGTCTCCTCGAACATCTGCTCCGTGATGGGGCTACGGACTTCATCGTCATCCACGGGACGACGGGCGAGTCGCCCTGCCTCACGCGTGAGGAGCGCCAGCGAGTCACCGACCACATCATCGAGCAGGTCGCAGGTCGCTGTCCGCTGATGGTTGGCCTTGGGGGCAATAATACCCGTGAGACGGCAGAGCGCCTTCGTGAGCTTGATCCCCGTGGTCTCTCGGGTATCCTCTCCGTCGTGCCCTACTACAACAAGCCTTCGCAGGAGGGGATGTACCGCCACTTCGCCCACCTGGCCGAGGCGAGCCCGCTACCGCTGGTGCTCTACAACGTGCCTGGGCGTGTCGGGGTGAATATGGCGCCCGACACTGTCGTGCGCTTGGCGCGGGACTTCGATAATATCATCGGGATCAAGGAGGCGTCGGGCTACCCTCAGCAGGCGGCACAGATCACCGCATGCGAGCTCCCCGAGGACTTCGTCGTCCTCTCGGGCGATGATGCGCTCACCGTGCCCTTCATCCAGAATGGAGCCGTGGGCGTCATCTCCGTCGTGGGCAACGCCTATCCCCGCCTCTTCTCCCACCTGACGCACCTCGCGATGGAGGGGCGTATCAATGAGGCCGACATGATCCAGACGGAGATGCGTGCCATCAATACCCAGCTCTTCCAAGAGGGCAATCCCGTCGGGATCAAGGCCCTGCTCTATCTCATGCGTCTCATCGACAGCAATAGCCTGCGCCTACCCTTGGTCGCTGCGAGCCCTGAGCTCTCCGAGCGCCTCGACTCGACGCGCAAGGCTCTCGACATCTACGCCTCCCACCTCTTTGCCTAAGTGAGCCCGACGACAGAGATCAGCGACAGCTATTGGACGCTCGCTGAGCCTAGCGAAGGCGAGTACTCAGAGAAGAGAAGTAAGTTCCTCGCCTACGCCTATCCCGTCACGACCGAGGAGGAGGCGCTGGAGCGTGTGCGCGAAGTGCGTACCCGCTATTATGATGCCCGCCACGTGTGCTGGGCTTATCGTTTGGGTCCTACGGGCGAACCTTATCGTGCGAATGATGATGGAGAGCCCTCGGGGACGGCTGGCAAGCCTATTCATGGTATACTCGTCTCGCTGGGGCTGACGGAGGTCATCGTCCTCGTCGTGCGCTACTTCGGTGGCGTGAAGCTCGGTACGAGTGGCCTCATCGAAGCGTATCGCGAAGCAGCCTTGGCGGCTCTCACCGTTGCGCCCCGCCGTGAGTGCATCCTCACTGAGCACATTCGCCTGACCTTCAGCTATGAGCTGATGGGGCCCGTGATGCGCATAGTCAAGGAGACCGAGGCGCGCGTCGTCGTGCAGGACTTTAGAGAGTCCTGCTTCCTTGAGCTCGAGCAGCGTCAGGGCTGTGCCGCCGAGCTACGCTCCCGTCTGGAGCAACTCTATGGGGTGACCCTTCTCCCCGAAGATCCCGACTCCACCCATTCCGAAGAATAATATCCTATCATATAGATGGAAGAGAATATACCTACTCCTGAGCCGGAGGCTATAGGCCAACTCACGGACGATGTCGCAGAGCTCAAGGCGAAGTCTGTCTCAGGCTTCGGCTGGTCAACAATCCAGCAGATCGTCGGGCGTGTGACCACCTTCGTGGTGAACCTCGCTCTGGCGCGCCTTCTCGTGCCGGAGGACTTCGGTACGCTCGCCGTATTGGGGATCTTCCTCGCTATCTCCGCCCAACTCGCTGATATTGGCTTTGGGAGCTCGCTGACGCGCTCGGAGCGTGTCGATGATGCTGACCTCTCGACGATCTTCTACTACAACATCGGGATGAGTAGCCTGCTCTACCTCATCCTCTTCATCGCAGCACCATGGATCGCGGACTACTTCCGCAATCCTATCCTAGTCTCCGTCCTGCGTGTGATCTCGCTGAGCGTGGTCATCAACTCGCTGTGCAGTATTCAGGGGATTTTGATCTGGCGTCAGATGGAGTTCCGCAAGGATATGCTTATCCAGCTCGCTACGGGCGTGCTGTCTGGGCTGACGGGTGTCGTGATGGCTTACTTCGGCTATGGCTACTGGGCGCTGGTGGGTATGGGACTTGCCAACTCGATCGTGCGCCTCATCGGCTACTGGTGCTCGTCCCCTTGGCGGCCTAAGCTCATCTTCAGCATGGAGAAGCTCAAGCTTCACTTTGGTTACGGCTCGCGTATGGTCGGCGCTGGTATGATCACCACGCTGTACAACAACCTGATGACGATCCTCATCGGGCGCTACTTCTCGCTGTCGACCCTCGGACTCTATGGCAATGCTAACGCCCTATATATCGTCCCTGTCTCGGTCATCGCTGACCCCATCAACAAGGTGACTTTCCCCGTCTTCGTGCGCTTCCAGAATGATAAGGAGCGCCTTCGTGCGGGCTATCGTCGTGTGATGCGCCTCCTATTCCAGCTCTCTTGCCCGCTGATGATGGCGCTGGTCGTGCTAGCTAATCCCCTCTATCACTTCCTCTACGGGGATAAGTGGATGGCGGCTGCACCTTACTTCCAGATCCTCTGTATCTGCGGGATCCTCTTCCCCATCAACTCCTATAATATCAATCTCCTTGAGGCCAAGGGCCGCAGTGATCTGCACCTCCGTCTGGAGATTATCCGGCGTATCATCGGGGTCGCTGCAGCCTTCATCGGCTTGCAGTTCGGTATCTTCGGGCTACTATGGAGTACGGCGATCACACAGGTGATCTTCCTCTTCATCAATAGCCATTACTCGGGGCGCTTCATTGACTATCCCCTCGGTCAGCAGCTCGGTGAACTCTTCCCCTTTGCGCTGATGAGTGCTGCGGCTGGTGGCGTCCTTTGGGCACTTGATACCTATGCATTATCATCACTTGCCGACTTTTGGCGTTTATCTATTGGGAGTACAGTATTAGGGCTGACCTATCTCCTCTTGGTCTACCTCTTTGCCCGTGAAGACTACCTCTACGTATGGGGGCTGGTGCGCCACTATGTGCTGCGTCGCCCCGCTACCCAGTCCTGACAATTTGTTATCTTTGTAGCCATTGGTCTACAATACATTGTATCACGTCCATAATCATAGAATGAGAATTATGAAGAAGATCATCTTGGCCTCTCTGGCACTTGTGGCAGTTGCTTCGCTGAGCTCCTGCGGTGCGAAGAAGAGCGCTTATCGTAAGGCCTACGAGCAGGCTAAGCAGCGTGAGGTCGCTACTCAGAGCACCACGCCAGCCGTACAGTATGAAGCCCCTGCAGCTACTCCTGCTGTCCCCGTGACCGTACGCAAGGAGCGTGTCACTACTTACCAGGGCGAAGATGCTACCCGTCTGAAGCGCTATAGCGTAGTCGTAGGTAGCTTCCAGAATCCTACGAATGCTCGCAACCTCAAGGATCGTATGGTCCAGGCCGGCTACAGCGCCGTCCTCGCTACCAACGATGTAGGTATGCTGCGTGTCATCGTAGCCAGCTTCGATACGCGCGAAGAAGCTGCTGCAAGCCGTGACGCTATCAAGGCTCGCTTTGCTCCTGACTTCAAGGATGCATGGCTCCTGGAAAACGATAACTAATCAGACTTTATAGCCCCCGCCCCAATCCCTGGGGCGGGGCTACCTATATCTATATGGAGATACTACAGAGCTACTCGCTACGTGAGCACAATACCTTCGGTATCGATGCCCAGGCTGACTGGTTCATCCCCTTCGCCAGCATCGAGGATCTCCAGCTATTGAGCCGTGACGAGTACTTCCAAGAGTGTCGCTGTATCACTATTGGTGAGGGAAGCAACCTGCTCTTCCTCACCAATTTTCATGGGATCGTACTCCACTCGGTGATCCAAAGCATCGAGCGCTGCGCTGAGACGGCTGATACGGTCGACCTCCTTGTCGGCTCAGGCGTCAAGTGGGACGACTTCGTAGCCCAGATGGCCGAAGCCGAGCTCTACGGCGTCGAGAACCTCTCCCTTATCCCTGGCGAAGTCGGTGCTGCCGCTGTGCAGAACATCGGGGCCTATGGCGCTGAGATCTGCGAGGTCATCCGCGAGGTGCATACGGTGCATCGTCGTACGGGTGAGGTGCGTCACTTCGCTGTCGAGGAGTGCAACTACAGCTATCGCCATAGCTTCTTCAAGGAGCCCGAGGCGGCTGACTACATCGTCACGTACGTCCTCCTTCGCCTCTCCAAGCACCCCCATCTGAAGCTCGACTATGCTGACCTCCGTCAGCGCGTGGAGGCTCGCACGGCGACGCCTACCGCCCGTGATGTACGTGACGAGGTCATCCGCATCCGCCAAGAGAAGCTCCCCGACCCGAAGGTCTTGGGCAACGCTGGTAGCTTCTTTATGAACCCCATCATCTCGGCCGAGGCTTTTGAGCGTCTTCGTGAAGCTTATCCCGAAGCACCGCACTACGATCTCCCCGACGGACAGGTGAAGGTCCCTGCAGGCTGGCTCATCGACCGCTGTGGTCTCAAGGGCTATCGTCTCGGACATGCCGCCGTCTATGAGCGTCAGGCACTCGTCCTCGTCAATGCTGATGGCGAAGCTACGGGGCAGGACATCGCTCGCTTGGCAGAGTATGTGCAGGAGCAGGTCGCAGAGCGCTTTGGCCTACAGATCACCCCTGAGGTGAGGTACATCTCTTAGATAGCCACCCTTCACCTCGCTGCTTATTCACCTAACTACTCGCTCTACCACGCACCCTCTCTCACTCGATAGAGAAGGTCTCTCTTTGCCGTGGTAGCTCTCCCTCCTACTTACATGAAGGTAATTCTTCTCGGTACGGGCACCAGCACTGGTATCCCCGAGGTAGGCTGTGGCTGCCCAGTGTGCCATAGCTCGGATGCTCGTGACCGTCGTCTGCGCACCTCTGCCCTCATCATCACCGAGGGTGGGGAGCGTATCCTCATCGACTGTGGCCCTGACTTCCACTACCAAGCCACACGTCTCGGTATCGATCGTATCGATGCTATCCTCTTGACTCACGAGCACTACGACCACACGTTCGGTCTGGACGATGTGCGTACCATCGCGTGGCGTCAGGATATCCCCATCTATGGGCAGCAGCGCGTCCTTGACTCGGTGCGTGTTCGTATGCACTACGTCTTCAGTGACCATCCTTATCCAGGGACGCCTCGCTTCACCCTCTGCCCGATAGAGGAGGGGAGTGATGCCTCCTTCGAGCTCTTCGGTGAGCGTGTCACGCCCATCTCGCTGGCGCATGGCTCGCTACCTATCGTAGGCTATCGTATCGGCGAGGTGAGCTACATCACCGATATGAAGACCATCGAGCCTAGCGAATGGGCTAAGGTCAGTGGCTCACAGCTCCTCGTCATCAATGCCCTGCGCTATCAGCGTCCGCACCCCAGCCACCAGTCGGTGGAGGATGTCGAGCGCCTGCTGCCTGAGCTTGCCGTTCGCCCCAAGCTGACCCTTCTCACGCACCTCTCGCACCATGCCCCTTCGCATGCTCAGCTGGAGGCGATGCTCCCCGAAGATCTGCAGCCTGCTTACGACCAAGAGTATATCGTGGTCGACGAAGCGGGCCCCCGTATCCTCCCTCTCCCAGCATATGTAGAGCCCTATAGCTACCGCGATATGGGCCGTATCGCCTATGCCGATGCGTGGGCACTGCAGAAGGAGCTCTTCGAAGCCCAGCTGAAGGCTAAGCACGAGCACCGCCCCACGGAGTCCTTCCTCCTCTTCTGTGAGCACAATCCCGTCTTCACTATGGGCCTCCATGCCGATGCGACGAATATGCTGATGAGCGAGGACTTCCTCCGTGAGAATGGCTACGACTTCTTCTCCGTCGAGCGCGGAGGTGATGTCACCTACCACGGCCCTGGGCAGATCACCGGCTATCCCATCCTCGATCTGGAGCGCTTTGGTCTCGGGCTGAAGGCTTATATCGAGCTGCTGGAGCAGTCGGTCATCGAGCTTCTCGCCTTCTTCAAGATCGAGTCGGGGCTGAAGGATGGCGCTACGGGCGTGTGGCTCGATGTCGGCGATCCCCAGCGCGAGCGTAAGATCTGTGCTATCGGTGTGAAGAGCAGCCGCTACGTCACGATGCACGGCTTCGCCCTCAATGTCAACACCGACCTCGCTCCCTTCCAGCTCATCAATCCCTGTGGCTTCAAGGAAGGCAAGGTCGCCTCTATCGCTGGCGAAGTGGGTCACGAGGTGGACTTCACCGTGGCTAAGCATCTCTTAGCTTCGATCCTCCATCGTCGTCTTGCGGCCCTCCTTCCTCCGCGTTTCTAATCCCCCCCAATCCCTCCCTTTTACATCCCCATCACTCACATCATATCCTATGACTACTGAGTTCAATCTCTCTACACCGCCGCTCCTTTTCTCGGCGATCTCTCTCATACTCCTGGCTTATACCAATCGCTTCCTCTCCTATGCCTCCACGGTGCGCAGCCTCAAGGAGCGCTACGAGAATAACCCCGAAGGTGAGCCTACCTCCCTCAAGCAGATCGAGAATCTCTACCGCCGTCTCGACCTCATCCGCTGGATGCAGGTGCTCGGTGCATCGAGCCTGCTGGTCTCGCTCGTGGCTATGTTCCTCTACTACCTGGAGTGGAACGTCGCTGGTGGCGTCGTCTTCGGCGTCGGTATGGTTCTTCTGGCGCTCTCGCTCTGCGTCTGCATCTGGGAGATCCAGATCTCGGTGAAGGCCCTCAACCTTAGCCTCCAGTCCATCCGTCGTGAGCGCAGTGGCTCACTTCGTCAGCGCCCCGATGACGAGACCCTCCAGCGTGAGAAGTCTCGCAGCAAGCGCAAGAAGAACCGCGACAATAAGGAGGGGAAGGAAGCTTCTTCCCAGTCCGCAGCTCCTGCTCAGCCTCAGGAGAAGCAGCCCAGCCAAGGTCAGCAGGGTGGTGGTCGTCAGCCCCGTCAGGAGCGTGGCGAGCGCAACGAACGCAATGACCGCGGTGAGCAGCGTCAAGAGCGTGGTGAGCGTCAAGAACGTAATGACCGCCAGGAACGCGGCGAACGCCGTGAGCAGAATCGCCAAGAGCGTAGCAATGACCAGTCCGAGCGCCCCGCTCGCGAAGGTCGTGGCAATGGCAATAACGGCGGTAACAACAATGGTAATGGTGGCAATAACAATAACGGCAACGGAGGCAATAACAACGGCAACAACCGCCGTCAGCGCCCCGAGCGTCAGGAGCGTTCCGAGCGCAACAATGAAGCTGCCCAGCAGCCTGCCCCTGAGGTAGCACCTGCAGCTACGACGCCTGCCGAAGCACCCGCTGAGCGCCAGCCCCGTGCTGAGCGTACGGAGCGCCCCGAGCGTAGCCAGCAGCAGCCCGCCGAAGGTCAGCAGCGTGAGGATCGCCGTCCCCGTCAGCAGGAGCGCCAGCAGCGCCCCCAGCAGGAGGCGACGCCCGTAGCTCGTCCTGCCGAAGCCCCCGCAGTTATCCCAGCTCCAGCTCCACAGCCCACGTCTGCACCAGCGGCTACTCCCGCTTCCGTCGTGCAGGAGCAGCGCCCTGTGGCTCAGCCTGCCGAGCGTCCTGCTCGTCCTATGAGCTACGAAGAGGCTGTTGCCCGTCAGCGTGAAGCCCAGGAGTCCGCAGTGAAGCCCGCTACGCCCTCCGTGCCCCGCACCAACGAAGAGGAATAGTCCTTAGGGCTACTTCCCTTCCTCCCCATACGAGTCATTCGGCTCCTTCACCCAACGCAGGGTGGAGGAGCCGAATGCGTTTATCCTCTCTGTATGAGTGTGCAATTAGCTACCTATATGGAGGGGGAAATGCAACCAGTACTGGTCACTGATCGGACCAGTACTGGTAAGCTATAGTGACCAGTACTACTTGGCGTCGTGACCAGTACTGCTCAACTCACCGACCAGTACTACTTCTTAGCATCGTTACCTATATAGCTTCACCCGCCGACCAATATAGGTTCGATTTTATAACCGATAGAGGGGAGCCTGATCTCTCCTTACAAGCGCATCCCTAATACCGCTGCATCGAAGTCTAAGTATCTGATGTTCTGTTGCTTTTGGGTAATCATTCTCGGGGAGGTAGAGTGAAGTAATTGCTGCGGGATTGTACTAATATTCGTTTGACCCCCAAGGCAATAGTTGTTTGCGAATCACCTTCTCCTCAATACGCCCTTCCGATTTTGAAGCGAAAGCTCAGAATACCCTTGGTTTTTCACGATAAAAGTCTACCTTTATCCCAAGTTAAATTAGTCGGATGTGCTGATATGCTATGACTTAGCTTGAAGCATATCGGGCCTGTTATTTGATCGCCTATGAAAAAGAAAATCGTACTCATTTCCTGCGTCTCAAAGAAAGAGGCAGAAGCCTGTAAGGCAAAAGACATGTATGTCAGTCCCCTCTTCAAGATGTCTTGGGAGTATACCAAGCAATTCTCTCCGGACAAGGTGTTTATTCTATCTGCCAAGCACCATTTGCTTGATCCTGAGCAGCGAATCGACCCCTATAATGTGACGTTGTACAAATTTGCTGCTGCAGAGCGGAAAGCATGGGCACAGAGAGTGCTTAGCGACCTGGAAGCCGCAGGGTTGGACTTGGAGCATGACGAGTTCGTTCTCCTCGCAGGGAAGAAATATTACGAGTACCTCCTTGGAGAGGGTGGTATTCGTAATTTCACTCTACCACTGCATGGACACGGAGGGATAGGCTGTATCTTGAAATACCTTAAAGAACAGACGTCAAAGCTATGAATTACCATCGCGTATTAGTAAAAGACCTTAAGGAGCAGGATCCTAAATTCCTGAGTGTAGCTAAAGGGCCAGGAGTATATCGCTGGTGGTTTCCTCGGGACTTAGCGGAGAAGCTTTTGATGCCTTTAGCTGGCGTTGATATAAAGCGGATCAGGAAGGAGGAGATTATTGACGGGGAGGAGTATTGGTGTCTGTACTTCGGGATTGCTAAGGACTTACGCCAGCGCATCCGCTGGCATGCTTGTCAGAAGCACTCTCCGTCAGCTGTCAAGCATGGATTCCTCTCCACGCTACGGCAGAGTATCAGTGCTTTGCTTGGGTTAGATCAAACAATGTCTACTGCTGCTGTTAGTGATGTTCTTGAGCAGTGTTATTGGGATTGGTGCCCTACAGCGACTAAGGAGAAGGCGGAAGCTATAGAGAAGGAGCGGCTTAGTAATGAGTATTTCCCCATCAATATTCAGGGAAATAAAGAAGTCGATCTATCTGTAATTAAGCAACTCAAGGAGCTGCGAAAGAAGCACAAGAAATAGGCTTCATCTAAGATGTTGAATGACGCAGTCCCTGTGGAGGGTAAGTTACTTACCTTCTACAGGGGGTGCGTTGTCACTTCAAGCTATGAGAGCAGTGAAAGTATGCAGAGGTTGAGCCCTTTCATATTATAGTATGTGTAGCTGTGGGCTTCCCCTCAGATATCGCTATCTTTGTTCTACAGACCAATAAGCTTTCCACAAGAAATATATGACTTGGCAGCAGATCAAAGACTCCCTGCGCGTCCAGCTTTGGATGCTTCTGAAGGGGCGTAAGTATAGCCAGCAGTATCGAGCTACGGCCGATCGCCGTCGTGCCCTGCGTGTGCATGACTCGTGGGAGACCCTCGATGAGATCCTCCGCACGGGCGCTTCGGTGAGCCGCTTTGGCGACGGTGAGCTGCAGATCATGCAGCGCTACCTCGACGAACTCGAGCGCCCTTCGTCGGCCGAAGAGGTGGATACCTTCCAGCACTACGATGCCTCCCTCGGTAAGCGCCTCTATGAGGTGTGGCAGGTGCCCTCATCGGAGCGCCATCTGAACTGCGTGCCCTACGCCTTCAAGGACTCCTCCCCCCACCGCGGGTACAACCGTATCTTCTTCGAGCGTGAGGCTCTGATGCGCCTTCCCGCACTGGAGAAGCTTGCCCTTGAGCACGACTTCTATGATACGAACTTCACCCGCTTCTATATGGGGCGCTACGATATCCGCGACTATCCAGCATACATCGAGCGTATGAAGGCGATCTGGAAGGATCGTGACCTGCTCTTCGTCGAGGGCGAGAAGTCGCGCCTCGGTGTCGGCAATGACCTCTTTGATGGCGCACGTAGCGTGAAGCGTGTCCTCTGTCCTGCGACGGATGCTTGGGATAGTTATCCCGAGATCCTCCGTCTGGCGAAGGAGCATGGAGCGGGGCGCCTCGTCCTCATTGCTCTCGGGCAGACAGCGACCGTCCTCGCCTATGACCTCTCCGAAGCAGGGCTGCAGGCCATTGACCTCGGTCACGTGGATGTAGAGTATGAATGGTATCGCATGGGGGCGAAGACCAAGGTGCCCATCCCAGGGAAGTACGTCAATGAAGCCCCTGGCGGGCGTACCGTCGCTGAGCACCCTGCACAAGCCACTTACCTCCAGCAGGTCGTAGCCCGTGTAGGCGAAGCGAAGCCCACTCCGACTGCCGCTCTGACGACTGCCGTCTATCCTATCGAGGGGCTAAGTTGCGGGCACTGCGTCGCACATGCTACCGAGGCCCTCAAGGCGGTGACGGGCGTTAGCTCCGTCGCCATCTCGCTGGAGGCTGGCGAGGCAAGTGTCACGTATGACGCTGAGCACTGCACGCCCGAAGCCCTGCGTGCAGCGGTAGAGGCTGCTGGCTACACGCTCCGCATCGATGCGCCCAAAGCATAGCAAAACGAGGCTGCCAGCTTCGGCTGGACCGAACGAATAGGCGGTATGGGTTGTTTTATCCATACCGCATCGATCATCGGTGAGGGGTACATCTGCAGACGACAGGTGTACCCCTTGCCCGTACTAATAGTTATATTCATTCCATATGGTCAAGAGATCTTTCCCCCTCCTGGGACTTAACTGCGCAGCCTGCGCCGCTCATTCGACGAAGGCCCTGGAGAGTACGCCTGGCGTGCAGTCCGCCACCGTCAACCTCGCCTCCGCCACGGCCTTTGTCGTCTATGATGAGACGCAGTGTACCCCCGAGATGCTCCGTGCAGCTGTGGCTACCATGGGCTATGACCTGCGCATCGATGAGCCTGAGGTGGGCGAGCTGGAGGCACTTCGTCAGCGGGAAGAGCGAGCCCTACAGCGCAAAACGCTGGTGGCAATCGTCCTCTCGCTCATCGTGATGGTGCTGATGATGTGGCCACCGATGACGCTCCCGAAGTCGCTCATCTCCGCTGTCCTCACTGCCGTGACCCTCATCTGGGCAGGCTCGGGCTTCTTCGTGCGTGGCTGGCGTCAGCTACGTGCTGGGGCGGCGGGCATGGATCTGCTGGTGATGCTCTCGACCTCGGTAGCCTTCGTCTACAGCCTCTATCATCTGGGCGAATACCTCTTCATCGCGCCAGAAGCGCACCACCTGCACCACCTTTATTTCGAAGCCGCCTCAACGACGGTCGCCTTCGTGCTCCTGGGCAAGGTGCTCGAGGCACGTGCACAGCGTCGCACGTCGTCGGCTCTGCGTCGCCTCATGGGCGGTCAGCCAAAGACCGTGCATCAACTCCTCCCCTCGGGCGAAGTCATCACGCTGCCCGTCAGTGAGGTCGAGCCCGGTATGGAGCTACGCGCCCTGCCGCACGAACTCTTCGCCGTCGATGGCGAGGTCATCTCGGGTGAATCCTATGCTGACGAGCAGCTCATCAGTGGCGAACCCATTCCTGTGGCGAAGGTCGCTGGCTCCGAAGTCTACGCTGGTACGCTCAATGGCTCGGGGACGCTCGTCTACCGTGCCCGTGAGGTAGGTCGTGCGACGGTACTCTCCCGCATCATCCGTCTTGTGGAGGAGGCACAGTCGTCACGCGCACCGATTCAGCAGGTCGTGGATCGAATGGCTCGAGTCTTCGTGCCTGTGATCGTCCTCATCGCCGTCTTGACCTTCGTCGTATGGGGCTTCCTTAGTCCTGTGGACGGCTGGGAGCACGGCTTTGTCGCCGCCGTCACGGTGCTTATCATCGCTTGTCCCTGTGCTCTGGGGCTGGCTACCCCTACCGCTATCATGGTGGGTATCGGCCGTGGCGCCGAAGAAGGGCTCTTGGTGCGCAATGCCGAGGCGCTGGAGGCTGCAGGCCATGTCGATACCTTGGTCTTGGATAAGACGGGGACGATCACCGAGGGACGTCCCGAAGTGAAGGCCATTCGCTGGTGCTTCGCCGAAGAGAATGCCTCCTACGCCACCATCTTGGCCGCCCTCGAAGAGCGCTCATCACACCCCTTGGCTGGGGCGATCGTTCGCTCCCTTGGTGTATCTACGCAGGGAGTAGCCGAGCCCACGAGCTTCCGCGAAGAGGCGGGGCGTGGGCTGGAAGGTGTCGTCGATGGGGTGACCTATCGTGTCGGGCAGCGTGCCTTCGTGGAAGAGGTCTCGGGGGCACTCAGTGCCGAAGCCTTGAAGGCCTTAGAGGAAGGCGAGCGCTCGGGAGCTACGTGTAGCCTCTTTGCCCGTAGTGGTGAGGTGCTGGCCGTCATTCTTATCGCCGATACGATACGTGCCACCTCGGTCGAAGCTATCGCATCACTGCGTGCTCGTGGACTGGAGGTCATCATGCTCACAGGTGACGGGCCGAGTGCCGCCCGTGCCGTCGGCGAAGCTGTCGGGGTAAGCCGTGTCGTAGACAGCGTACGCCCCGAGGAGAAAGCGGCCTTTGTCGAAGGTCTGCAGAAGGATGGGCGTCGTGTGGCGATGGTCGGCGACGGCATCAATGATGCGGCGGCCTTGGCACGTGCCGACCTCTCGATAGCGATGGGCAGTGGGAGTGATCTGGCGATGGAGACTGCGATGGTGACGCTTCGTAGCTCCGACCTCAAGGCCTTGGAGCGCTTCTTCCATCTGGCACGCACGACCCTCAGGACCATTCATCAGAACCTCTTCTGGGCGTGCATCTACAACCTCATCGCCATTCCCGTGGCAGCAGGTGTGCTCTATCCCTTCACGGGCTACCTGCTCAATCCGATGCTCGCTGGTGGGCTGATGATGCTCAGTAGCCTCAGCGTCGTCGCCAACAGCCTCCTCAGCGCACGCCGCCACCATAGCTAAATAGCGCTCCCGTGATATTTAGGTATCTTTGTGCCCTATAATAAAGGATAATAGATACGGATACTCTTAAAGTATACACACCATTATGTCAGATATGCCTAACAGCGTAGCCCCAGCAGAGAGTGGGGAAGAGAAGAAGAGCCTGAACTTCGTCGAGCAGATCATCGAGGGCGACCTTCGTGCCGGGAAGAATGATGGACGCATCCAGACGCGCTTTCCACCAGAGCCCAACGGCTATCTCCACATCGGGCACGCCAAGGCCATCTGCATGGACTTCGGTATCGCAGAGAGCTACGGCGGGGTGTGTAACCTCCGCTTTGACGATACGAACCCCACGAAGGAAGACGTCGAGTACGTCGATGCTATCCGTGAGGATATCGAGTGGCTCGGCTTCCACTGGGGCAATATCTACTATGCTTCGGACTACTTCGAGCGTCTGTACCAGTTCGCCGAAGAGCTGATCCGCGCTGGCCATGCCTATGTCGATGAGCAGACTGCCGAAGAGATCGCAGCGCAGAAGGGTACACCTACCACCCCTGGTGTCGCCAGCCCCTATCGCGATCGTCCCATCGAGGAGAGCCTCGATCTCTTCCGTCGCATGAACGCTGGGGAGTTCCCCGAAGGCGCGATGATCCTGCGAGCGAAGATCGATATGGCTTCGTCGAACATGCACTTCCGCGACCCCATCATCTACCGCATCATCAAGGTGCCTCACCACCGTACGGGTACGAAGTGGGGCGTCTACCCTATGTATGACTTTGCCCATGGGCAGAGTGACTTCTTCGAAGGGGTGACGCACTCGATCTGTACGCTGGAGTTCGAGGTGCACCGTCCGCTATACGATTACTTCGTAGATCTCCTGAAGAAGGTCGAGCCCAATCACCCCGAGGGCTACCGCCCACGTCAGATTGAGTTCAACCGCCTGAACCTCACCTACACGATGATGAGTAAGCGTAAGCTCCTCCAGCTCGTGCAGGAGGGTCACGTAGCAGGCTGGGATGACCCCCGTATGCCTACGATCTGTGGGCTGCGTCGTCGTGGCTATACGCCCGAGTCCATCCGCAGCTTCATCGATAAGATCGGCTACACGAAGTACGATGGTATCATCGATATGGCCCTCCTCGAGCACGCTGTCCGTGAGGATCTCAACCGCCATGCTCTGCGTGGCTCGGCCGTCCTCGACCCCGTGCGCCTCATTATCACGAACTACCCCGAAGGGCAGACGGAGGATATGAGCTTCCTCAATAACCCCGAAGACCCCAACTCCGACAGCCACACGATCCGCTTCTCGCGTGAGCTCTTCATCGAGCGCGAGGACTTCATGGAGGATGCTCCGAAGAAGTACTTCCGCATGACCCCTGGTCAGGAGGTGCGTCTCAAGAGCGCCTACATCGTGCGCTGCACGGGCTGTAAGAAGGATGAGAATGGCAATGTCATCGAGGTCTACGCTGAGTACGACCCCGATACGCTCAGCGGTCGCCCCGAGAGCAACCGCAAGGTCAAGGGCACGATCCACTGGGTATCTGCCACGGATAGCGTCCCTGCCGAAGTGCGTCTCTACGACCGTCTCTTCCTCGATGAGAACCCCTCTGAGGCTGCTAAGGACAAGGAACTCGCTGAGCTCCTCAATCCCGAGTCCCTCACCATCGTGCGCGAAGCACGTGTCGAGCCCTTCCTCGCTCAGGCTAAGTGTGGCGAGTACTATCAGTTCCAGCGTGTCGGTTACTTCTGCGTAGACCCCGATAGCCGTCCTGATCACCTCGTCTTCAACCGCACGGTATCGCTCAAGGATACGTGGAAGAAGGTCAATAAGTAGTCCCCTCCCACAGATATGATCGAGTCCTTAGGCTTCATCCAAGATATCCTTCATCACCTGAACTACTTCTGGGTGACGGTGCTCATGGCGATCGAATCGTCATTCATTCCCTTCCCTTCAGAGGTCGTCGTACCCCCTGCTGCTTACAAGGCGGCTACGGGCGAGATGAATATCTTCCTCGTCGTGCTCTTCGCCACGCTCGGCTCGGATATAGGTGCGCTCATCAACTACTATCTGGCACGCTATCTCGGCCGCCCGATCGTATATAAGTTCGCCAACTCTCGTATCGGTCGCCTCTGCCTGCTGAGTCAGGAGAAGATCGAGAAGGCCGAAGCTTACTTCGTGAAGAACGGCATCAGCTCCACGCTCATCGGGCGTCTTGTCCCAGGGATCCGTCAGCTCATCTCTATCCCTGCGGGGCTGGCAGGTATGCCTCTCAGTCGCTTCCTCCTCTACACCACCATCGGTGCTGGAGCGTGGAACGTCGTCCTGGCACTCCTCGGCTACTTCATCGGTAAGACCGTACCGCCCGAGCTCTTCGCCGAGACCATCCAGCGCTATAGCACGACGATCGGCCTCATCATCCTCGGCGTCCTCGTCGTCGGTGGTGTCGGCTACTACCTCTACAAGCGCCGTCAGAAGGCTGCCTAATCCAAGGGCGCATCACTACCACCTCTAAGGGTAGGTCCCCATCGCCACCTGTGCTATGGGGGCGCACCCTTAGAGGTTTCTTTTTTGCCGTACCTCTCTTTATCCCGTCTTCCTGTGACCACCCTCTCTCTTACGCTGAGTCCCTATCAGGCGTCTTCGGATGCTACGCTGCGCGAGGTCGTGGCGCGTGAGCTCGCCCTGCCGCTGGAGTCCATCACCTCGGTCGTGGTGCGCCGCCGCAATATCGATGCTCGTCAGCGCCGTATCCTAGTCAACCTCTCCGTCGAAGTCTATCTCGATGGCGAGCAGCCAGCCGTGGATGACTTCTCCGACCTCGTCTATCCCGATGTCTCGTCGGCTCCCTTGGCGGTCGTCGTCGGTGCTGGGCCTTGCGGGCTCTTCGCTGCGCTAAGGCTCATCGAGCTGGGCGTGCGCCCCATCGTCGTAGAGCGTGGGCAGGATGTGATGCAGCGCCGTCGTGACCTCGTCCAGCTGGAGAAGTCGGGCATCGTCGATCCCGAGTCGAACTATAGCTTTGGCGAAGGCGGTGCGGGTGCCTTCTCGGACGGCAAGCTCTATACGCGAAGCAAGAAGCGTGGGAGCGTGGAGAAAATCCTCCGTGTCTTCTGCCGCTTCGGTGCCGACCCGAAGATCCTCATCGATGCCCACCCACATATCGGTACGGACAAGCTCCCCATCATCATCCGTCGTATGCGCGAGCAGATCATCGCCTCGGGTGGTGAGGTGCACTTCGCGTGCCGTATGGAGGAGCTGATCCTCGAGCGTGGGGAGGTGCGTGGGGTCGTCTGCTCGGGGGATCGTACCTTCCACGGCCCTGTGCTACTGGCTACGGGGCACTCGGCACGCGACGTCTACCGCTACCTGCATCGTGCGGAGATCCTTATCGAGGCCAAGCCCATCGCTGTCGGGGTGCGTCTTGAGCATCCGCAGGCGCTCATCGATGAGATCCGCTACCACAGCCCCGAGGGGAGAGGGAAGTACCTCCCAGCTGCCGAATATGTCTACAAGGCGCAGGCCGAGGGTAGGGGAGTGTATAGCTTCTGCATGTGTCCTGGGGGCTTTGTCGTCCCTGCCTCTACGGGGCCAGAGGAGACCGTCGTCAACGGGATGTCGCCTGCTAACCGCGGCTCGCGCTGGGCGAACTCAGGCCTTGTCGTAGAGCTTCACCCCGAGGATATCCCTGCTACGGGCATTCGGGTCGAGGACCCCACATCGCCCCTTGCCCTGATGCAGTGGTGCGAAGCCTTCGAGCATAAGAGCTATCTGGCGGCTAACCGCTCGCTCCGTGCGCCTGCTCAACGTATGACGGACTTCGTCGCACGCCGCCATTCGTCTACGCTACCCTCGTCGTCCTATACGATGGGGCTTACCTCGAGCGACCTGCACGAGTGGATGCCCGACTTCATCACACGCCGTCTGTCGGCTGGCTTCCGTGCCTTCGACCGCACGACACGTGGCTTCCTCACGGGCGAAGCTCAGCTCATCGGCGTGGAGTCACGTACCTCATCGCCCGTGCGTATCCCCCGTGACCGCATGACCTATGCGCACCCCGTCGTCGCAGGCCTCTATCCTGCGGGCGAAGGCGCAGGCTTCGCTGGCGGTATCGTCTCGGCGGCTATCGACGGGGAGAATGCCGCTCAGCAGATAGCTCTCGCCCTCGGCCGGTAGTTCGCCCCTCCACTGAGCGCCTCAGTTCGCTCTTCGTGCCCCTTCTCTCTGTCCCTTTTCGGGGGTAGGAAGAAGGGGCTTTTCTTTGCTCTTCACTTTGAGTCTCTTGGGAGGGACGCTACGAACCTATATTGCTCACTGAGCTGACCTATATAGGTCGCTGCGTGAAGCAATATAGGTCGTGACGATGACCTATATGAGACTGTTGCGGCAGAGTCCTGCCCTCTATTTATTGTGCTAAGGCATCGCACGCCCAGCTCCACGATATACCCCTCCGAAGTGATCAGGCAAGCCCTTCGCTTTATTGCGCATATTCCTCTTATCCAGCGGAGGGAAAAGTGTCCTTCTCGTGAAGAAAAAAGCGCC
>ERZ1674051.32-NODE-32-length-49776-cov-13.269645_pt1 | contig 49776 bp, 63 predicted proteins | sample MGYA00581125_ERZ1674051 | MGnify/ENA primary metagenome ERZ1674051 (study PRJEB41354, sample SAMEA4873326) | human saliva metagenome | biome: human-associated habitat [ENVO:00009003]; feature: mouth environment [ENVO:08000002]; material: saliva material... | reverse complement strand
ATCTATCGCTGTGACTGGAGTTCAGACGTGTGCTCTTCCGATCTATTTTTAATTTATAGCAAATATTATAAAAAAAGTGGGAAAGTGGCCACGAACCCTCAGAAACCGCGTCAAATCAACGTTTTTGCGTGGCCAAATCCAGTTTTGAAAGTGGGCAGAAAGTGGCCAAATGGCCAAAAGTGGCCAAATAATTGTGAATTTTTTGTGAATTTTTACCTCTTTGGACAAATAAAAGTGGCCAAATGGCCAAATCCCAAAAACAAAAGTGGCCACAAAATCTGTCCGAACAGCCTAAAAGTGACCATTTTTAATCACTAATAAGCCGTCCAGACAGTCTCTCTATCCTAATTTTTCCATAAATTTTAATCATTTTTTAATGTTTTTAACACACTATCAACCGTCGTACAGAGAATTCCCCGTATTTCTTGACGATTTATAGTAGTGTCAGCGAAGCTAAATACGTACCGATATACTCGATAAGCGCTGAAATCACGTTCTTCCAGCTCGTTTCTAGTCGCATCATATAGTACAGATAATGGTCCGCCGACCCAATCCACTCTATCTAATAAAGTTTTGGCGTCGATACCCTTCGTAATATCCGGTTTAAAGCCGATATAACCGTTTAGGAGACCGTCTGTACGCTTAAGGATACATAAACACCCTTTATAACTAAAACGCTCGTAATTGGACAATATAAGCACCTCCTCGCCGTCCATACTGAGCTCCCTTTTCACTAGTCTTTTGACTCTAGATACTTATCATATAAGTAACCAAGCCCCCAAGACCATACGCCCCAAAAACTAATTATCGCCGCTAGTGCTATCATTTCTTTCATTCTTCTCAGCTCTCCTTATCATGTCTTTCAATATAACTACGACATCAGTGTCATGAATATTCAAGTAATCTATTCCCGGTCTACGATCAATAAGATGTCTAAATTTCCCATGGTCTAAACCTGTAACCGCGATACCGTTCGCACTGCCCTTAAGCAATATAGGTTTGTCGTACCGATAAGTCGTATAATACTCAGGAATATAACTATCTTTTCTCTGAACCATCGCTAACACCCATCCATTTCTTCAACTCGGCTTCTACCTTAACGATTCTACGATCTGTATCTCTAAGTTTACCATATAAGAATTCTCTACGAACGATATCTTCATCGCTCTCAATCTTATTAAGTCGATATGCGGTCTTCAAAGCTTCGTCTTCAAGTTTCTTAATTCTATCCACGAAACCGTCTTGATTAACACCTTTGGCGAATTTAATTAGGTCAACTTCTTGTCTCATTACAAATAACTCATTTTTGAGATCCACCCGGTTATCAAATTCCGTACTTACAAGATTGTCTATACGATTCTCTAGTTGAGTGAGTCTATCGTCGTGATGTTTACGAATTTCTCGCTCAATCCAGTCCTCACCTCGTACGTACAGATATTCGCCCTGGTTTACTTTACGTTTCAAATCCTTAGCCTCTCCGTAATAATATAAAGCTACATTAGTTAGAATGCTGAATATCACTCCAATAACGATGACCGCAGCATATAATTGTTCTTGTTCCATAATCCAAATCCCCTTTCTACTATTAATAAATAACTGTTTTTTCGTCTCGCACTTTCCAAACCCCGTCTACCAACTCTTCTGTGTATTGTTTGATAGCATATTCGTTCGTACGGTAATATCCAACACGCTTGCTAGTGTTCCCTGGTTCTGGATAATATACAAAGCTAATGTCTTTAATACGGAAATTATACAAGTCAGGATTTTCTACTGACACGATTAGTCTATCTCCATATTTTACGTCCGTATAGCCGTCTCGCATTGCTAAATGAAATTTCTTGATAGTTGGTAAGTTTATAATACTCATTTCTAATAACCCCTATTTATTTGATTTGTGTAATAATTCGTCAATTTTGTCCTTTAATGACTCGATCGTGTTACCGTTATGGATAATAGTCTGTTCTTGCTTTTCAATAATCTGCTGCTGTTTGTCAATCATATCTTGCTGCCTGTTAATAATATACAGACCGGTGCCGAATACCAATCCTACCACCACCACGAAACCAACATACATCCGCATGATTAATTTCTTATTCATGTCAACGTTAATATGCTTAGGATTCATATTATCCCTCCCCTCTGAATTCTCTCATAATATGGTTAGCCTCGTCCAGGTCACCTTCGTACTTCCACTCGTCATGGTCCACGAACCAATACATATATCTAACCCTTATTTGAATGCTTAACCAGTTCACTAATAATGTCAATTTTGTTTTTAACCATTGTAGCTTTAGCTTCATTTTCCTCAATCTCCTCTTCTGTGATTTCTCCACATAGCTCTTCGTATTTTTGTAGCTTAGCCGTTAGAGCAAAGTTCATAGCGATTAGTTCCATATATTTACCGATAATCTCGCCAATCACTTCATCGCCCTCTTCAATCGGCTCAGGCTCTGGTAACTCTTTAGGTTTACATGAATTATAAATCTTTTGTTCTAATACTCGTAACTCACCAGTAGTGATACCTGCAAATTTTCCTAAGTCTTCTAATTGTTTATGATGTTCGGACACTCGTCCATCTAATAAAGCAAATTTAGTAGACATCTCGTCTAATAGAGTCCCGTGTAATTTCAAATTATTCGTCACAATATCGAAAGCATCTTTAGTGTCGTTCTCTAATTTAGTGACTTTATCCATATTCTTAGTTAAATGATATTTCAAGTCGTCAATTGGGCCTTTTTCTAACCACTCAATTTGATGTTTTAAATCTGATATTTTCCAAACCAACGCTAGGTTTACTAACATACTTAATAAAGCTACTGCTAAAGCAATAACTGATACTAATAATACTTTATCCATTTTTCAAATCTCCTTCTTTTATGGTTAGGTAAGGTACATTGTCTGCATACAAAGTGACCTCGCCATCGTTTTTCGCATTTTTTATTACATCGCACTGTTGTTTTAGTCGTGCTACACATTTTTTCTCACGTTTAATAGCTCGCTTCAATTCATCGCATACTATTTTCAGTTTCTCAATCCGTCGAGCATACACAACTTCGGTAGCGTATATGCTCAAACAGATTACTGCGATTAATATAGTCGAGAACGTGACAATATCAATCTTAAATTCCATTAGCCGACCCTCTTCTTAATATAAGGATTATCGCTACGTAACTTAGAGTCGTCACTTAGATTATCTATATCCTCTTTTACTTTAGGATACTCCTTACATAGCTCTTCCGAATATTTGAGGATAGCCTCCTCAGTTACTAAATAAGCTATAGACGTTCTTTGGTCCATCACTTGCTCATAACTCTCGTGTTTTTCATAATATGCTATGTCGCTGTTTTTAAATTCATCATAGAAATGGTGTAAGCAATTGTCCGAGTCGATATATTTGAAACCGTGATAATCCCCGAAATTCAGTAGAGTCTTACAATTAGTAGCCAAGCAAATCCAACAACCCTTGTGTCGGTAATATAGGTTATTGTCATATTGCTCTACATCTATTGGTTTGGCTTTGTTGAAGTTTACAGTCGTCATAATTATCGTCTCCGCTTCCTAAATAGTATCCACAACACAATAATTAGTATAAAGAATTGTCCATTACTCATAATTATCAACTCCTACCTCGCAATAAGTATAGAGCATCCGAAAGCATAGGTTCAATATCTTCCAAACCATTATCTAAATCATTAACAGTATCTTTGATATTTCGGTACGTGTCACACACATAGTCGCTGAAGTCTACGACGGTCTCATACGTAAGTAAATACTCTCTTTTATGCTTAACATGCTCATATTCACGAACTCTAATAGCTTTGTTATCGATATCCCAAGATAAGGACTTAATAACTCCGTCACGATCCATATATCGTAGATTATCCCCATCTTTCAGGATTTTAGCACTAGTAACCTCAAGGTCCATTACGAACCACTTACCACAGAACTTCATATATAAATCACGGTCTCTAATCGTAACATTCGCTTGGGTAAATTTATACATTTCTTCGCTCATATTATCGTCTCCGTTTCCTAAATAGTATCCACAACACAATTAACAGTATAAAGAATTGTCCATTACTCAATAGTATACATCTCCTTCATCGTCTTCTTCTTCCACAATATCCGGGAAACCACAGAAAACATCATTTTTAATAGAGTGAATACTCACGCTTAATAGATTGCCATATTCACCATTAAGGTTAGTTAGAGCATTTCTAACATCCTCATAAGCTTCTTCGGCAGTCTTACTAGTCTTGACAAGAATATCGTAATCCCATGCGTACTCAGCATTAGTGAATCTACCCATAACAATCTCAACATTACTGAAACCTGCTAAATACGGCCTAGTGTAGAATAAATGTGAGAAACCACTATTGTCTACTACAGAAAATGTTCCTTCTCCGTAGTCAGTTACTGTAGATATACCTTTAACATTTCGTGCGAACAGATACCAATGGTTATCGTGTCTAATATATAAGTGTCCATTAACCATCCGCAAATCGTCTTTCTCGATGTTATCAAATCTAAATTGCATTCCAATGCGCCCCCTTTATTTTTTACGCAACATAATGATAATGATTAGTAATAATAAGATTACAACCATGTTCGTCCACCTCACTCTTTGTATAATTTATTGTAGAATGACCTTTCATTGAATTTTTTCTTGTCCTTAAGTACACGAGCTATTGCTAAATCAATTGTAGCTCTAGACTTAAAGTGGTAGTAATATAAATCCTTAAATGGTGTGTTCATACGGTCTATCCGTCCAGTTGACTGATGAAGGACTTTGTAGGAATATGTCTGCGAGAAGAATACCATCGTATCAGTCGTCGTGCAATTCCAACCTTCTGCTCCCGCAGTGTATTGAACTAGATATATCCATTTCTCTGTCTTAGGCACATCTTGATGTTTGTGTCCGTTCCACTCTGCTACAGTCACATCAGGACCATAATATAGACTCTTCAATATCTCTAACTCATAATCAAAGTTATAGAAGACAATCACCCTAGGATTTTTTTCTACTATTTTTAATAACTCTATTTGTCTACTCTCGTCCGAATTGACTAGCTTACGTAATAAATAACAAAGCTCAGCCACATTGACGATTGGTTTATTCTCATATACGTTCCAACGGTTTTTCTGTAAATCCTTGTATAATATACGGTCATGTTCGACCATTATAGTCTCATGATGAGCTACTGTCTCACGTTCGAACGGCATATCTACCAGAATTCGCTCTCTCATGCGTTCTAACCGCTTTGTTCCAATATACCTATCAATCTGTGGGAATTTACTGAAACGTTTGTATATGATGTGTTCTCGCTGAAATTCTGAGCGATTTTTAAAGAACCCGTTAGCCACGAACACTGGAATATAGTCAGACCAGTTGTCTCCTGGTGTAGCACTCAATAATATCCAATGGTTTGATTTAGAAATCTTAAGGAAGGCTTTAACCCATGCTCCTCCTCCGACAATTCTCTGCTCGTCGAATATGAAGAAAGCATTACGTACATCTTTGTACTTTCCGATATTATTCCATGAGTCTACTACAATATTATGGTCATACATACTGAGCTCTTTGTTTCTTGTCATAAGAAATACGCCCAGTTCGTCTTCCCACTCTAACGAGTCCCTTTTTTTCGCTGTGGTGATGATATATAAGTCTTTCGGAGGGTCTCCCATTGGGATATACTCGTCTTCACTTAGTTTACCACCTTGCTGGGTGAAGTAGTACGCTAGAGCCGTTCGTGATTTACCACTACCAACTCCGCCGCACAATATACATCCATTCTTCATTTTCGCTACAGCTTCTTCTTGATGTTCAAATAACGATACTCCTCTAGTCATGACTACCTCCTTTCCAGAAAATTACCCCACGAGAATTTTTCCCATGGGGCTTTTATTTTAGGCTTCTTCGTAGTCTGCATATTTATCTGCGAATTCATCTTCGTTGATCGTTACGTACATAGTTTGAAGATATGCTTTAGTACCAGTCTTACCGTTTACATCCCAGTCAAATGGTGTCACGATAACATCTACTTCTTTAATACTTGCGTAGTCTAATGAACCCACATTTTCTTCGTCTAAGCGAGTCTTTTTACGACGAGTTACCAATGTTACTTTTGGTGGTACATTATCGAAACGTACAGCTACTGGTAACCAATATACAGTTTCTGGAGTGTCATCGTATTCATCGTTATTTTTTGGTGTGAAGTTTTTAACATTCCAACCATCTTCTAATAATTGTTCTGCTACTTCAGGGTCTTCAATAACTAAACCGAAGTTACGATCACCTTTACGATTATATTTTTCTTCACGTCCTTCGAAGTTTCTAAAGATTAAACGTGCATTTTCCATTACAATTTTACTTTTAGCCATTTTTAATTCTCTCCTTTATATTTAGAATGGGTTTGTCCCAAGCATTACTTCTTCATAATTTGTTTCTCTTGGATATGGGTCATTCGAGCGGAACCACTCAAAGTCACCATATTCCGAGATGGCCTCCATAGCCTCATTCGCTAAGTTGATGAAATATGACTTATCGATTCGGTCTTCTAAACCTAACTCAGTCACCATTTCAGATTCCATCCAGCGATATCCTTTAGTTCCGTTTACAGCATCGTACTTACCGTTTCGCTCAGCTAGCAATATGCCAGCTCCAACTCCGCTCACCATAGGACAGAATTGCCCCACTTTACCGATAAATACTCGGTCGTGACAAGTCTCAATCTCCATCTCGATTCTAGCTTTTTCCGCATCATAGAATTCTTGAGTGATTTGACCCTTGTCTAATTGACGACGAAGTTTAGCTAATTCCTTAACTAAATCTGTATCGTCTCTTAATTTCTCGTTCATATCCAAATACATTGTCGTACGAACTTGTTTTGCTTCGCATAAATCATCGAATGTGATAGGTTGACCAGTAAATAAAGTCTTGAATACATATGGTACTTGGAATTGTTTACCAGTAGCAGTCCACCAGATTTCTTCTCCAGTCTTCTTATCTTTATGTGGTGTCATGTACTTAGCAATATAAGTTGATTTGTTTACTAAACATAATCTATCGTAAGTATCTTCATGCTCGAAAGTATATCCGTAGCGACTACCGAACTCAGAAATGAAGTCGATTTGTTCTTGCGTAGCATCAGCAATCTTGATAGAGTCTGTCTTAATATGAATTACATTCATACCGCGAGACTCGCACTCTTTAAGCAAATCTACCATGAATAAGGCTCCACGTTTTGCTACGATGTTGTCGTGGTTACGTTTATCACGGAATGCATTCTCGTATGCTGTACATGTTAAGCCGTAAACGCTGTTAATTGCCGTTTTTAGGGCCGTAGAGAGGTCTTTAGAGCTTAACTCTCCCGATTGTACCTTGGCTACATAAGGCATCAATTTACCCTCTAGAATCGTCTCTAGAGCTGCCCAGTCTTCGTGCTTAATTGATACACGAGCCTCTACTAATTGGTAATATATCGTAGTATACTTAATACCTAGCAGAATTTCAGTAATAAGACTGTGTGGATGCATCGATGCTACGTCTAATAACGCTACATTCGAATACATTCCCGGTTTGTGATATACATAACCACCTTCACCAACCTCAATACCACGATACGTGGATTTACCCCACTCTTTCTTGTATCCTGGGAAATATGGAAGTAAGCTTTGTGCTTCTCCGTGTTTTTGTTTCATCATGTCAGGAGCTACTTTATTCAAGAATTCTAATTCGTCCTCAGATAACTCGAATACTGGGTCTGCTAAGTTTCTATATTTAAATGAACCTTGTGGCGTACGGTTATCCTTGAAGATTAGTTTCGTGGTCAATGTGTTAGTCGTGTCGTTTACAGTCATGCCAGTAAGTGATGCTAAGATCTCTCTCGCTACCCAGTCAGCTTTAAGAAACTCGAATGCTTTCTCAGTAGAAATAACGTCGTTGTCACAGTACTCAGATACCTTAGGCCACATATTCTCTGGAACTGGTTTGTCCCATGGTAGACCTAACTCTTGGTGATGAATACCCATTTTTACTTGTAGTAGTTTCAAGCTCATCTTGTTTGCTGCTGATGCAAAGTCGTAAATATCCGTATAGGAAATGTTGTATGCCTCACGGAACATAGCATCTTTATCACCATTGATAATTCGTTGCGACAGATTATATAATTGCGCATTGTCATAACCTAATAGTCGTCCGTACAGAATATGATTGTCGTATCGTCTACAGTTAAATCCAATCAATTTAAGTTTGACCAGTTTCTCAATCTCGTAAGGACTTGGGTTAATCATACGAACCATTTTCTTGTCATCACCTTGGAATTTCCAGTTTACTAAGAATAGGTTAGGAAATACCTCAATGTCGTAGAATGCTAGTTCGTCGCTAACAATATAATCTTCATCATTAATAGAAGGCTCTTCCGAATGGAATTTCATTCCTCCTACTAATTTTAAACATACGTCCGATTGGTTCGTACTGTTCGCTGCAAAAGCGATAATCGATTGTCTCATGTCTGAAACATCATAAGTCATACCACTCTCGTATGCATCTTCTAAAATCTTAAATATGAAGTTCACACTTGGTGCTGTGGCATTGTGTATCTCCTTGTTAAGATTTCGTTTAATAAGTGTTCTAAGAGCAGCTTCGTTCTTAAAACCTTCAAAGTTTATCATTTTATCAGCTCCCTTAAGTGGTAATATACCCTCAGCAATATGAGCTATCTCGTCTGTCGTACAGAGAGTCAACTGTCTACGCAATGAGCTATTACCTGTATATACCTTTACTTCAATATTATCATCATAGATTCTACTTAATGCGTTAACATCTCCGTCGTAAATATAGTGTAGGTGCACACCATTGCCACTACGACTCACTTCGGAATATGTCTTAGGCCACTTACTAGCAGCCTCCGTATTAAGTTCTAGAGATTTGTTTCCTGACTCGTCTTTTAAATCGAAGTCAATCACAATATGATTCTCTGGAACCTTCACATAGTGTAGTTTAGACGTATCTAATGATGATAAAGTCTCCTTAACATTACTCCATTTTTTCGTAGGTGTTCCGTCGTTCGTAGCGTACTGAGCTAAACTGTCAGAATATGTCTTATCGAACACTGACTCAGTCTTCTCGAATTTGATTGTCGGAATATCACCTTTCTCAATTTTAACTTTTTCAGTCTTGCGCCACTCTTCGAAACGGTCTGTAATGAAACCTTTGAAATATGAGCGTGCACGAGTTCCGTCAGGTAGCGTATATCGTTCTTGATATTCTTTGAAGTAGTTTTTCAACTCTTCCTTAAACACACGTTGAGTGTAAGGATATGGAACATTCGCCTCATCGTTGAAGTTCTTATATAACTCCCAAGCAGTCTTCAATGAAATACCGTCGTCTTTCTTAAATTGTAAATAGCACTCACTCATGAAGTTGTAGAAGTCGTTCGTCGCATCCAACATCGTGATTGGAATATAATCGTCGTATGCTTCAGGATCTTCTAAATATACTTCCATACAGTGATAAGCGATTGCTCCTAATTCAAATTTGACACGGTCCATTAACTCTCGATAATCCTTACGTGCTAACAGTCTACCAGTAGGCGACACATCAATAAGTCGTCTGATAATACCTGAACGTGAGTCAGTAATTTTTACAGGTTTGTTCGTACCCATAATAAGGAATGACTTGAAGGCACTCTGATAAATAGATTTATGCTTCTCATTGACTGGCATAGCTTCGTGAGAAATCAAACTGTTTAATCTTGTGTTATCCTCAATACGAGATAAGTCACCGTCGTGTTGAATAGCTACCATTGGGTTATTTTTAAACGGTTCTAAAGAGAATTGGTTATTAGCTGTTCCCAAGTCTTTAGCATTGAACATCGTCGTGTACCCAGTAAATAACTGTTGGATAATATTAATGATTGTAGATTTCCCTGTACCATGCGAACCATACAGAACCATGAATTTTTGTAATTTCTTAGAGTCACCAGTGACGATTGAACCGATAGCCCATTCTATCTTATGTCTCTCACCTTCGGAATATAAGGTTGAGATAATTTTGTCATACGCATCATAAGACCCTTTCTCTAATGCATAAGGGAGTTTCTTACTTGCGTAATCGCTCTTAGTGACTTCTGTATTTGCGAAGACAATATTTTCGTCAAGTACTTTATAAGTATCGCGCATCTGTTTCTGACAATATTTATGCCAAACATCAATCATGCCAGATGAACTGTCCCATAAGTATTTAACTCGAACGTCTCCTTCCACTCTATTTTTGTAATCTTCATAATATCGTTTAAGTTCAGCGTCAATAGCTTGAATAACGTCCCATTCGTCTGTTGACCAGAGTCCTTTCGATTCAATCCAAGCTGCGTAGAAGTCTCCACCTCGAATAAGTAAATCTTGAGTTCTACCGACAATGAACTTAGGATATATCTCGACTACGTCCTTTTTAATCGATTTAGTTGAAATCTTTAAGAAATCAAACATTACATTTCGCTACCTCCTTTCTTTATATTTACATGAATTCGTCTAGGTACCAATTTGCTTGTACCCATAGCTCTTCATTTCTTAAGTCTCGTCCGTGAGTATTACGTACTCTAAATAAGCTACCTTTACCGTCTGGCTGATAATCACCATCTAGGAAATTACGAATAACCGTATCGACGTAATCTTGGTCATAGGCGAAATCGTCCATGTCGATTAGTCCTAAGTTATCAATCATACTCCAAAATAACAACGCACTACGGTCTCCATATTCTTGACTATACATAATCTCTCGTTCGCATCGTAGAACTAGCGCTACCATCATCTCGAGCATGGTACATTGCATCACATCAATATAGTTAGCAATCTCATGGTCACTAATTTTACGTTCATAACCGTAGCGATATCGCATGTCCACTCCGTCAGCTGCTCGATTTTCATCCATTGGTAGCGTAGAGTCGTACTGCCATAGGAATAAGCGATTCAATAATTTGTTATACTTTAAATGGTTATCGTCTTTAATATGATTCTTCAACCATAGAAGATATGCTCTGTGATCCGGATTAATCAATGTATACCACCTCCATTCTGTTCTAAATATATACTTAATTAATCTTCATCTCTCATAGCTCTAGTCATCTCTAAGAACTCTTCGTAAGTTTGGTCCTCTTGAGTAATTTCGTACAGATTGCCCTTACGATAGTTTTTAACTGTGAATTCCCTCTCATTATCTTTCAACATCTCGTGAGCTTTTTTACCAATATGTTCATCAATATCACCAATCACTTCTGAATACTCGTTAATATACACATCGTCTGTGAAACGAGTTACTCCGATATAATCGAAGTCATTAGAGTCTAATACGAAACCGTCGTTTGATACAATCTCGATATCCTCGTCATCTTCTTCTTCCTCTTCGACTGGTTCAGTTTCTACTTCAGGCCCTTTGTCAGCAATATGTTTACCTTCTTCGAAATGAGTCTTCAATTCTTTTAATCCTTCCTCAGTTACTTTGTAACCTTTAGAAATTTCGCTATATTTCTTGTAATCGATTTTACCAGATACTTCTTCCTTGATACCCTCAAGTTCCTTTTCAGCTTTTTCGATTACTTCTTTAACTTCTTCTGTTACGTGTTCGACTACGTTAGGCTTCTCTTCAGTATCCTTCTTAGGAAATGTTAAATACTCCGTAACAGTTACCACCTCAGGGTGTTTCTTTTTGTAAATATACATAGCTCCAGCGCCAGTTGCGACCCCAACTAAAAATGCTGAAATTAGTTTTAATTCAGTTCTCATGCATATAATCTCCTTTGTTATTTTGTTGAGAAGTAGTGATTACCCACCTGCTCCATAGGTGTTCCAAACTCGTGAAACTTATCCGTTCTGAAATATAGAACTTCTGAATTCGTACGATTATGGATTTCATCCACTACTAATTTAAATGCGTCGTCTAGTTCCGAAAATAGGTCGATGCGCCCATCCCATGCAGGGTCATAATGATATGGTTGATAAACAACATCATATACTGTATTAGGGAAGTCACTAGAGTCTAATCGGTTCAATACCGTATCAATAACTAGTCTTTTTCCCATCTCAGGCTCTCCCTCAGCTTCAGCTAGAACCAATTTAGCAATTAAAACCGCATCATCCATTGTGATATAGTCTACACTACTAATATCCTTCACCTCAGTTCTTGTTGTGGTCTCAGGTTCGTTCGTACGGACTATAATATAGCCTGTCGTTTGATTAGCATTCGCACTAACAGCTTTGTCCGAGTAAATATATCCCACCATAGCCATCATGAACCCTAAAGCGATTAGCATGAAACCAGGATCCTTCAGCATATTTTTTAAATTGTTTTTCATAAATTAACCCCCTAGGAAAAATTCCCTCAGCTTTTTTAGAGCCAAGGGATTTCGTAATTTGTAGGCGCATTGATGTCTACCATTCAAATATAGTCTAGGATTACCCCATCTACGTTGAAGTCTAATAAGATTCTAGGTTCGTATCCGTTCACGAAGTCTCTAGCTTTCTCATTTGCATCATCATAAATACCGAAGTCAACGAAGTTGTCCCCTAATGGTTGACCTTCATCATAAATCCAACCTACTTGTTGTCCTGCTGCTGTACGTGGAATACCCAACATGTCATATACTTCATTTAAGAATAAGTGACGTTTCGCACGAAGTAAATCATTCGCATGTTGCTCTTGCATACGTAAGAACATTAAGTTATATTCTGGATTAGACTTCCAATCAGCACAAGACTCATCGAAATAACGAGCGTAGCTACTTGCGTAAAGTTTAGATGGCTGTTCATTAGTTTCTTCTTTTACAGCCTCTTCACCTTTTTTCTTCTTAGTAGCTTTCTCTACTTTAACACCAGTCAATAACTCACGGTCTACTTCACGTCCGAATTTATCCACGACTCGACCACGATATTCTTTAAATCCTTTATCAATAGTGGCGTATGCTGCAGCTAATCCAGCGTTACGTTTAGACAGAATATTGTGTGAACCAAAGAAACATAACAACGATGCTGTTCCTAAAACAATCGTAGGAGCATATAATTTAGTTAAGTCCCAACCAGTCTTAATATAAATCTTAGTTAAATCTTGAACTTTGTCTTGTTGAGTGTATCCGTATTGTTTTTGTAATGCTTCGCTATCCATAATTTCATGGATTTTTTCGATTTGTTCTTTTGGTTTAGCCAAAACATCTTCTAATTTAGTAGTAGCTTTACATCCAGCCACAACAGTAGCTACAAAACCAACAGTCCCAGCTATTAATAACATTTTAGGACTGTGTTTTTTACCTTTTAGCAATGCAGTATTTGCTGCTGCTACAAATTTCTCTTTAAAACTCATTTTACATTTCTCCTTTAGTTTCAATATGATTGATTAAATGATTAGCGTACCAGACTAGTTTACGTAAGTCCTCTACACCATTTTTTCGTTTCCAGCGACATGCGTACTTAATGATATTCGCAGTGTCACTAGCCTCGATTCCCTTTAGATCCTTTGTAAATTCCTCGATTACATCGATTGTTTCTATTTTTCCAGATTGATAATGCTCTGGGTGGTTTACCATATCCATAAATAACCTCCTATAAAGCAATAAATCTTGGCATTCTAATAATGAATTTCCGTCCGTACGGTATCACAGATACACGAGTTAAGTCTTTCCAACCGTAATTATTATCTGTGAAGTCTCCATCAATACCGACTAAGTCATATAAATCAGCAATAGTTGCTTGTTGATACTGGTCAATTAAACCTTGAAGTTGATATATAACGTTCTGAGAGTCTGTGTACGTATCTACTTCAATCTCGATAATATCATTCCCTTTCTTACGACTTGGTTGAGTCGCAGGTGAACTTGAGAAACTATTATATGACACACGAGATGTGTTACTTGAACTCTTCGCAGGTTTATAATCGTTACCGTATAGTAATTGATTAATACCACTCGTTACTAGTTCCTGAATAAGTCTCTTAATATTCGGCACCAATACGTCTGATAGTAAATAAGACTTCACACTAGACGCATCCTCGGACACAAAGAAATCAAAGAACCCTTTCTTTTTAAGTTTCGCTTGACCTGTAACAATCTTTTGTGTTTTAGGTTTATCCATTAATGCTTTATTTTCCATCTTTGTCTTGTGTGAGTTCGACTCTAGTACCATTCACATTTCCTCCATTTTCTCCAAAGTTACCAAATTGCTCTCTCCACATTGAAGTGTACTTAGCCGCCTCGATTAAGTTATCCATAGATTTCTTTTGCGCTTTCCAGAATAAGAACGTGCCTCCACACCAAGCTAGAGCGGCAACCATAAGTTTTGTGTTGTCATTAAATTCGATTTTCATAATATAGTCTCCTTTCTTAACAAAAGAAAAAGAGAAATGCGTGTTAAGCATTCCTCCTTCTTTAAAGCTATTCAATTACTCTTGATCGTCGTTAGACTCATCCATTTCAGGTTCATCAATTTCGATTGAAGGATCATCAAGCGGATTTCCGTTTCCGTCGTGATCTCCGTATTCGTCATCAGATTCAGTTTGTTTTGTTCCTTGTGCTGCTTTGGCTACAAGCGCTGCTAACGCTCCAACACCAGCTACAGCTGCAGTAACAATACCAATTTTCTTCCAATTTGGTTTACGAAGTTTCGCTACATAAACAGTTTCTCCGTTTGCTAATACTTCTTTCTTAGTTTCGATTAAATTTGACATGGTAGGTTCCTCCTTAAGATTTTTTAGTTTTTTGTTTACCTTCCATTAAACGAGTTGTAAATATTGCGAGGCTATATTTTACCATACACCATAAGTAGGCAATACAGTATAGTCTAGCACTAAACATGGTGTTCCATCGTCTGCGATATGAGAACTAAACTCAATATCCATACCACCTTTGTCGATAGCCCAACCCATATCGTTACCAATAGCGATTGTTTCTAATCCTAAGTCAATATAGAACTCGTTCAGACTGACCCAGTTTTCGCTAAACATCTTAGCATTTGTATCATTAACAATTCGTCTAATCTTTTCAATGTTAGATTTGAAATATCGTCCTGACACACTGTCATAGCATAGCGAGTCACCATTCCCAGTAATAATAACTTGAGATTTACTAACAGGATTTTTCTCGATTTGTGCCTTAGCTACTTCGTCACGAACTTGTTGTTCTTTATTTTTACCGAACTTCTCCACTACCTTCTCTTTATATTCTTTAAAGGCAGTCTCAGATAACGTATAAGCAGTCGCGATAGCAACACTTCGTCTGTGACTTACATTATTTGCTCCGATAATACATGCTGTAGATAACCCGAATGCGATAGCTGATGGTGCATACACCGTCCAAACAGCTTTCACTTTCTCAACCACTGTCAGATTCACGTCCTCAGGCTCTAACTCTAAAGTCTCTGCTTTATCTTCTTTAGCTTTCTCCATTAACTGCTCAGCTTTAGGTACAGCTTTCACTGCAAATACCACTGACGTCACCATACCCACTAAACCAGTAGCGATTAAGATTTCTGGTGTGCGTTTCTTTGTGAATTGTTTAATACTAGTTACTAGATTCATTTTCATTCTCCTTTACAACTTCAAAATTTGGTTCAATCCATACAATTTGTCTGTTTAGTTCTTCTGGTGTAGATTTTGTTTGACTTAGTTTGTGAAGACTAGTGTCAATATAAGCTCCATCCAAAACATCCTTTACTTCGATTAGGACCCCACCTTCTCTAAATGGAGGCATGTATCTACTGATTATGAACTCACTCTTAGAACCCTCAAATATGAATCCCTGAGCGTAACGTCTAGACGGGTCGTACTCGTTGAGATAATCTGATGTGAATTCCATACCTTCGTCGGTATATTTAATATCTCGAATACGGTGTCCAGCGAATACTTTATACCATTTACCACCAATACAAACGTGTATGATATCGTCTAATACTTTAGTGTTTCCTTCAAATATTTTTTGATTAATTAACTTTACAGTCATTCAATCGTCTCCTTTCAGTTTTATATTCATATCTTTCAACATTAGTGATGCCGAAAAGTTACCATTCAAGAAGTCTTCCTCCAATGCAAATATCTCTGGGATACTAAGATGCATAATCTCGTGTAGTTTATTATCAGAATACGCATCATGAACGACGTCGATAACCATTCCTTGACACATAACGTGGACACAGAATAAAGTATCAGGACCTCTGTAATCACTTAAGTCAAAAGGCATAATATGCCAGTTTGTACCTGTGATTTTATAGAAGACAAAGTTACCAATAGTCATCAACTTAAAGTCAGCATCATTTAAACGTAAATCATCTATTTGTTTCAAGTCTAACTTATCAGAGAAATATGTCTTCTCCAGAAGAGTCTCTAACCTATTCATTCTCACCACTTCCTTTAGAAATATCCTGTCTACCAAACTCTCTACCAGAATATGTGTTTAGAAATGCTAGTGCCCTACCGGGTTCTTTTAACAGTAAAGCATCTCGACGGCTTCGTTCGAACAGTTTTCCATATTTGTCGAACCCAGTGACTACTGGAGTGACTTCTGGACGTCTGTCAGCGATAGTCCATCTAATACCAGCCTTCTCGAATGCCAGATTATACATACAATCGTACGAAGTCTCGACAATAATAGAATGGAAATCCTTCTCACTAGCGTATGCTTTTACGAAGTCTGATGGGTAGTGAATGTAAATCCACTCACGGTTAATGTATACATACAGTTTACCATCTAATAACACAAAGTCTTTATGGTCGATTTTCACGGCATGCCGTCTACTGTTTTCGTTTAAAATTTCTTTAACATCTTGATACGGCATAAATAACGTACGGAAATAATGGTCTTCGGACTCGCCACCGGGCTTAACCACTCGTACATAGTCCATATATTTATAGACTTTATATCGTACGCCTTGTCTAGTATGGATAGATAACCATTCTTCTTTATCGAATTGAATAGCGATAGTGGTTACGTAATCTTTGATAGGAATGAGTCTCCAAATATCGTCTTTCAGTACGTATAGGTCTCCACCATAGACCACACACTCGTTAGCAACCCAAGCTCTATCAGCATTAGTAATAACATTAATCATCTGTTTTGTCTCCTTTATATTCTACGTAATTGAAAGGTACCTCTTGTAAATGATTCAAACTTTTCTGTATTTCAGTCCCCTTTCTGTCTTTCTCTAAAATACGTTTAGATGCCTCCTTCAATTCTTCATAACTTAGTGAAATAGTATCAGCGAAAAGAAATCCTTGTTTATCGAACACTCTAACATCCACAGTCTTATTGTCATTATTACAATCTTCATAATATACAACATCTACACCGTTCTTTCGTCTAACGGTTACTTTATGAGGGTCTAATAAAATCGCTTGAGTATCCTTTGTGTCATTAACAATATACCAGCCGTCGTCCAGTAGCATAAATAGTCTATGACTTAATACTGTAATCTCTAATTCCATTATTTTACCTCCCAGGGAATACCCTTGCTATTTAACCAGTTCCAAATATACATACCTTCTGCATCATCTGCAAGATTCTTGACAGACATCTTCTTAATGTCATCGAAAGTAATACGATTGTTGACCATTACTGGGAATGTATCGTTGTCATATACAGTTAGTGTGAAATATAAGTCATCTTTCTTCTTAATTTCCGTGTAACCGTATGAGGTTCCGTCTTTATGTCGTACCTCGAACCCGATATCTCCGATAAGTATATTAGTCGTTCTATTGTGTTTATTTATTAAATACCACTCATTGTCGAGTCGTACAAATAATCTGTTCTCGATTAGGTTTACTTTAGTTTCCATATGTAACTCTCCTTCGCATTTTTTTTTTGTTTACATTAACTTAAGTACTCTACTGATGGGGCAAATGGGAACTCAATTTGGTAATACCCAGGAGTATCATCGTCTTCAAACTCGATATACTCGTGAACCACGTCAACCCAAGCGTACCCATCGTCATTATATTCAGACCATCCGATAGTAGCCCCTTCTACCGTACCGTCCAAACCGACTAACGCATAATAATCGTTCAAGTTTACATATCCTCGTAAAATAAACATACGATTGAACTGATAAATCGCATTCAGCATCTCAATCGGACGACGTTTAAACCATCTGTCAGAATACTCATCGTAGTATAATAGTTCGTCGTAATCCTTCTCACTCATGAATTGTAGAGACTCACTATATTCTTTCTTACGAATAGTCATATACTCGTCCGGATGCTTTTCGCGATAATCTTTCTTAATTTCTTTATATTTTGCATCTAAAGCAGCGTACGCAGCAACTAGAGATAACTGTCTCTTCTGAGATAAGAATGAACTACTTAGAATACACCCGATAGTAGCCACACCACATACGATTGTTGGCAAATATAAACCGAATGTGTTGATTTCTTGCTGTGGTTCCTCGTAGAATAAATCGTACTCTACAAATTCAGGAGTCTCAGCCTCCAACTTACCTATTTTCTTACCAGCGTCAGATGCTAGTTTAGCAGTGAGAATAACACCCGCCGCTCCTAAAACCGATAGGATAAGCGGGCCGTGTTTCTTTAGTGTATAACTCGTTCGACTAACGATTTGTTCTAACTTCATAAATATCCTCCTAATATCCTTGAGTTTGAGAGTTAAGTCTCTCTACTACTTCTCGCTCAGACTTAGAATAATTCTTCTCAGCATCCAGATAGTTTACGTATGGATTTTCCCAGTGCTGTTGAACCACTTGAGCTTCATTCATAATGCAAATATCTACCACATGACCTAGTAGTCGGAATAATGTACCTCCGTAATTAACATAATCTGGCTCAATCGGAGTCATATCGATATCCACAATAAGTGTGCCCATACCGTGTTGGATAGTATAATCTTTTACTTTGCGAGCTAAAATAATCCAGCGAGTACCAGATAAGTTGGCGTACAGACGGCCATCTTCTAAATATAGATTGCTATTGCGCCAAATACTGTCATGTAACATATCTTCGTAAATAACCATTGTTGTATCCTCCTATTTTGTACGTTTCGATTCGTTGAGTTCTTTTTGTAATCGCTCGATCTTATTTTCTAAATAGTCTACACGCTTAGCCGTAATATAAGCCATACCTGTAGTAATAAGAGTAGCGACTGCTAACATTTTAATATCTTTGCGATGTGCTTTGAATACTCTCTCACAGCGGTTAGTATATTCTACTAATTTGCCAGTAGTTCTGTGGTTAGCGATCACACATTCGACAAGTTTTTGTACCTTGTTATTTGTTTGGATTGCGTTTACTGATAAAGATTCTAAGATATTTCCTAAGTTTTGTTCGTTATTCATTTGTATCGTCTCCTTTGATTGTTTGTTTAGTTTGTTCCATAAATTCGTCCCAACGGCCTTCGTTCCATGCTTTGAATGCGTCTAATACCACACCAGCTTTAATCTTTTTAGTTTCATTCACTAGTGGTACTAACTCGCTTTCAAATAAGTTTTTAAACTCTAAGAGTTTCTTGTCCATGCTTTCTTCATTGTCTTCCCATTTTCTAAAGTCCATATTTTTCCATCTCCTCATATCTTTGTTTAGTTCGTTCCATAAATTCGTTCCACTCGCCACGTTCCCATGATAAATAAGCGTCTAACATTAGGCCGCCCCACATTTTGTTACCATGTTTACTAGCTAGTGGTTTTAGCTCCTCTTCGACAAGTTTACTATATTCGTGAACATCTTGTCTGCCACTCATATTTACTTACCTCCGTTTTCCATTGCTTTCTTTACTGCCTCCGCTACCTTCTCAGCAACAGTCGCGTCTAGTTGTTTTTCCTCAATCCAACCTGACACTAGTGTCACTGCAAAACCTAAAGCGGTTGTTACTAACCCCGCTACTTTTAACATTTGTTGTTTTTCCATCTGATTTTCCTCCTTCGCATTTTATAGTTTTTTTTATCAGACAAAACAAAAAGTGATACCTGAGCGACTCGAACTCAGATATCGTAGAAGGGCCATTTTCGCGTCTAGGTTCCCCCTTCCATTATATAGGTTGCAAATCTTGCGAACCCACAAAACAAAAAAAGATAACTGGGTGCCTCATTAAACTATTGACTCGTGTGTATACCACGGCCGCTCAACTCGAACAAGCATCTCCTGAATACTCAGGTGTTTTTCCATAGAGACTTCCATCGGCAGTTAATCTATATAAAGACAGGACGGGAATGAGCCGCCACCTCTTCCTGATAATCAGGTGCTCTTCATTAAGCTACTGTCTTTCCATTAAACAGATTGTGAATATTGTGAGGTAAAGAGAAAAAGAGAAGTGTCTGTTAAACACTCCTACTTCTTTAAAGATATTTTCTACTCTTCGTCTTTGTTAGACTCTCCATCTTCAGTTTCATCGTACGAATAATCATTAACTTCACTATTTTTAGGTTTCCAATTAGGGTTATATAATTGGTCGTGTACTCGTCTACCCATTATAGCTAAAGCAGTTCCAAGTGCTCCCACTACAACAGCAGATCCAGTAAATAACCAAACGTTAGCCCAATTGATTTCACGTTTCTTAGTTACATTAACTTTCTTAGTTTCGATTAAATTTGACATGGTAGGTTCCTCCTTAAGATTTTTAGTTTTTGTTTACCTTCCATTAAAGGGATTGTATATTTCGCGAAAAGATAAAAAGGAAAGGGATTGTAAATTCCCTCGCCTTTCGAACTTGTTGACTTATTTGAGTTTTAAAAACTTCATAACAAATCCTAATGTCTTAGATGTGAAAGTTCCAGTCTTCTCGAACTCAAATCCTGCTGCTACAAAGCCGGCAGTCAAGACTAAAGGTACGATAATCGCAATACCGTCTAATACGACTCTCACGGGCGTCTCCCAAGGTTTAATCTTTCTTCCTTCTAGACGTTCGTTAAGAACCATATTCAACTTCTGTAAATCCTCGATTGCTTTGGTCTTTTCTTCCCCTTGTAAGTTTGGGATTTGTTCGAGAAGCTCTTGAATTTGCATCTCTAATTCCATTGTAATTTTGTCTTTTTTCATTTTTATTTCCCCTTTCGGTTTTTTATGTTCCATTATAGGAGTTGTAAATATCGCGTTACTCGCGTACGGACTTTTTACGCAAAACTATTATAGTCTTACTCTTAAAGTCGTCCGAGTTCATTTCCAACATAGGCATTTCCATGTTATCTGCATTGAAGAATGTAATATAACCGTCCACTTTTCGGTGATTGAGAATATACCTAGTCACAAGTACACCCACGGCCACACCTAATAAGAACATTAATCCAAATAGAATATAAGTTGTCTCCATAACTCATACACTCCTTTCATTTTGTTTTTGAGAAAAATCCCACTGGGAAAATTTTGGATTTCGAAAAAGAAAAAGAAGAGAGTCATGTAGACTCCCTTAATCTTTGTGGTGAGAATAACATTCCGAATAGACTGCCCAATTCTCTACCATCCATTCCACGTAAGTAGTTAGTACAAATATCACTGCTAACCAGCCAGCTGTATCGAACCATTGTTTAATTACTAGTTGTTCTCTCATAGCCGGATCGAAAGTTAGTGATGCTGATACGTTCATACTTACTAGAACGATTAGTGCAATAATGGTCACTCCAATCGGTAATGTCCAATCTCTACCTTCAATGAATAATAATAATCTCTTCATAATAATCTCTCCTTTTCATATGGGTTTCTTTCCCACTAAAGGAGTTGTAAATATCGCGTATGTATATAGGAGTCCGTCCGTACAGACAGACCCCCGTTAAATTATTTGTCAGCGTTAGGCTTAGTATATCCTAGAGCTCGTGCGCTGTCGCTAAATCCAGCAGTAGTTGGGTCTGCAACCACACCAATAATCATCAATACTGCAAATAACGCATTGATAAACACTAACATGCGGTCTGATACTGCACTGAAGTCCACTGATACGTTAAAGATAGCCATAAAAGTTTGCACTAATAAAGCTAAAGCTGGTACTAATGTAATAAAGAATTGTGGGTTTTGTAAACGGATTTTCCAGTTAATTTTGTTCATAGACTTAAGTCCTCCTATTTTTGTCGTTTAAATTCGTCTTTAAGTTCTTGGATGTCCTCTTTTAGACCGTCTACCTTTTCAACTAAGGCTAACATAATCTTATTATCCACATCGTGACTGTCAAGACGCACTTGATGTCTGTCGATTTCCTCACGGTTTTTCTCCACGAGCATCTCAAGACGAGTAATTCGTTGTTCTTGGTTTGTCAGTCTAGTAGCAAAGAAAGCCCACAAGCCTGCTAAACCTACTAGGAAGCCGACAAACTCATAAATGTCAGAAGGGTTAAATGACATTCACTATCAACCTCCCTGTTTGCTATATTTTTCGATTGTGTTCTTAGCGATTGTTAACTCGTTCAATTCGTTTTGAAGAGCTGCGATACTTTCGTCCTTACGGGAAATATCGGCTTGAATATCGCTAACTCGTAATTCGAGATTTTGTTTCTCTAAGAATAACTGACCAGATGACTCTCTAATAGATGAGATTTCTGCCTTGATATTCTTGATACGATTTGTGATTAATTCTAAACTCATTCGAATGACCTCCTAATTTATACTGGGAATATAATCCCGTCAAAGCCCATCCAAGGACCCGTAGCGTTGTCACGTACCTCGATAACTCCGTCTGTCTTAAAGAATAAGACCGTACGTCCGTATTTCTCGTTAAGTGCGTTAAGATACATGTCGCGACTCGGTCTAAACCCTGCTGGTAAATAACCCACTTGGGCACCCCATTGGGTTGGACCGTTACGAGCAATACCGCGCATGGTAACTAGATTACCGTGTTTAGATACTTGTACCTCTTCGCCAGAGTTGGATTTCCAGCCGTTCCAAATGGATATATTTACCCACTTAGTCTCGACTTTAGTCTCACCTGGGTCTATAGCAAATTTTTGCCAAGCGTTCCAAGTGCCATTATACAGGCGCCTAATCCACAGTTCATCTTTGTCATGCGGTGTGTAATACTGCACTAGGTAATTAGTTAAGTTATGGTGATTGATAATCCATAAATATCCGTTACGCTGAGCACCTTGCGGTAAGTTAGTTACATTATTAGTAGCGTACATACCACCCACAATAAGCTTGTTAGCGTCACCGGTAATTGCTAATGTGCGTCCGTCCGGTTTTGCTAACTGGACTGTCGGTACGAGTTTACCATTCGAGTAAATATCCCCACCTACGTCCAAAGCGCCTTTCTCACGGATTTTCATCACACCTATACCTTCTGGTGTATAGTTTAATATAACTGCCTCAGACGGAGCTGTGGTATTATATCGTACACCATCCGGTTGGATACTATCTGAGAATCTGTCTCTCACGACAGCTTGAATATCCCATGCGAACTCTGGGGAGAAGTTGCCCGTTAAATTAACAGACGAGTTAGTTAAGTTTTCGACTCCGACATTAGTGAGCTCTCCTCCAGTGTTCTTAGTCCAGTTGTTATCAGATTCCAGAGTCTTCTTAGTTCTAAATATCATAGAGAGACTGTTCTTGCGGACTCCGTCAATAATAACTGGAGCTATACGGATATTCCGAACTACTGTAATAGTATCGTTCCTACTGCCTGAGCGTAACGCTTGTACAGTTACAGTCGGTAGGAAATATGGAACTACGTTAATAACTTTCTCGAATGTGTCCGAGCGGATACCACGAGAGTCTGTAACGTGTCCACGGATTGTATATTTACCGTTAGCGCTGAAGAAGTTTAACTTAGCACCGTCGGTAGATATGGTATTGTTGTAGCCCACTACCTCAGCGTAATATGACTTGATAGTCGAGCCCAGATATGGTGTAACTCCGAAGTTAACCTTAGCTACACTTAATATCTGTACGAAAGTATTATTAGTAGATACATCCGCGAGTTTAGGATTTGTTTCAGATAAGATTAGGTCATTAATTATCGGTTTTCCGTTGGCAGGTATACTTAATGTATATTTACCCTCATAGTCATTCCCAATCTTATTGTTACCATTGAACGTACGGACAGATACCACTAGTTCTCCCGAAGTGGAGTTCGGTATTTTATTTGCAAGATTTAAATCTGGAGTAAACGTTACAGACGTCCCGTTCACGTTTCCCAAATCAATCCATTCTCCACCAAAGGCTTTCCACCATACTTGATGAGTATATGAGTTCGAATATCTCTCAAGGTTCACGATTACTGTAGAGCCTAAAGTGTTTCCTTCGACTGATTTAATTCTGCTAGAACGTGGAATATCTGTAAGTTTGAGCTCGCCTTTTTTCCATCCGATATCTCCAAGCGTCGAAATATTCAGCATACGTGCCCATACTACTATAGTTTTAGAGCCGTTATCATCGTGAGTGACAGTCTTTGTCCCACTGGCGAGTAACACAGCCCCGTTACGTGTATCGAACGCGTGATATCCACTATGGACTGTTTCACCATCAATCTCTACCTCAGCCTTAGCGTCAGCATCGTAGTTAAATGCCCATGCGGATGCGTTCATTAATTTTAAAGTCCATCTAAGTAGACTCGTGTTAGACAGAATATCATAGGACTCTTCTACTACGTCTAATACAAGTTTTACATAATTAGGACTAGTATATCCGACCACTTGTACCATAATATCATCCTCCTATTTCGGTCCAACATAACGGACTACATTATATTTAGGGTTGTGTTCGTACTGAGACTCCACATAGTAACCGATTTGTAGACTCAAAGTAAACACCCCGTTATCAATGTGAATAACCCCATTAGCAATATACATTACCTCTGAACCTGCTGAGAACATGCTTATACGGTTTGGTTTGACCAAAATATAACTGTCCCCAGAACGTTCCCCAATAGCTAATCCTTCATTTGAGAATTTCATAGCAGTGTCGATAGCGTTCCACACAGCTGTCATATTTTCTAAGTTAGCTTGAATAAGCTCCATACGAGCAGCCATAGTGATAAGGTCTCGCTCAGCTTGTTTGCGACCCTCTTCGCTAGCGGCCAAAAATGCTTTGAACTTCTCATCAAATTCTTTTGCAGTAGCTAGTGCCGCATTAGCCTCTAACTCTTGTTTAGTAATAAGCATCTGGTCTTCCAGAGCTTTAGCTTGTGCAGCTTGGAGTTCTTTTTGTTTCTCCAGTTCTGTTTTAGCAGCCTCTGCTTTAGTAGCTGCCTCAGTAGCCTTATTCTCAGCTGCCGTAATACGACTATCTACTGCGGATAAGTCGGATACGTTACCGATACTATCTACCTTTGTTTTTAACTCCTCGACCTTAGTCTCAGTGTTAGTTCGCACTTCAGTAATTTGAGAAGATAGCTCTCTACTAGTATCAGTGATGCGAGTGATAGCCTCTTGCTCCTTATATGCTGAAGGCGGTTTGGAAATATTCCCAACAACGGTAGCCACGTGGTTTTCAATAGTAACTAACACGCGGTCACCTTGTCGAGCGTCAATAATTTCAGATATAGGCGTATTAACAGACGAGCCGTCAATCGCTACGTATTTATTTTCACCGTCTACGACAACGGTACCTCGAACGGTATTAGACACTTCAGGCTTTTTATCGCCAGCAGTTAGAGTAGCAAACTCTTTCATCAAATGTCTTGATAACTCGGCCATTAATATCACCTCCATAAATTAGTAGTATAGACTACAGTCGTCTCGATCGTACAGCCAGTCCCACACTTAATGTTTTGGGAAATAATCTTAGCTTTAACTTGGTTAAGACCGAAACGTCTGTAATCCAGCATCACGCAGTCACCCACTCTCACAGGACAGAACCCATGAGAGAAAGTAACCTTGTGCTCGAGACTAGATAAGTCTCTTAATTTTTTCACAGCGTATTCATCCAGATATTCTTGAGAGGGACGCCCAACAATGTCCGGACTAGTGTCACGTTTCATGACTCTGCGACCACGATTAGGAATAGACACTGGACTAGCAGGGTCTGTATTCTCAATTCGCGATACGATAGTAGACCCGTCAGAAGAATATATAACTTCTAAAACGTTAGGTACACCATACAAATCTCGTTCATCTCGGATATTTGGATTAAGGATTGAACTGTTGCCGTCATCGAATGTCCAGACAGGCTGTAAGGACGATACGTCCGTAATAGGACTAAATAAGATGCGTCCACGCTCGTCTAGAGCTATGCGATAACCCGCTTTAGGTAATAAATCCTTAATGAAAGTTAGCCAATTATCCTTTGTGTTAGCCACGAAGTCAGAAAATAACTTCTTATCGCTTGGAGTGTAAACCGAAATTGCTCTAGAGTGTTCTCTACAAATACGGTAGGAAATATCCGTAATGTTAGTCTCTTTAGGGAGTGTGTACCCCAATGTGGGATAGTCGTCTTTGAGTTCAAGCAAGGGTGAATATGCATCAAGTGAGATAGAAAATTGCTTTCCGTCAAATCCGACAGATGGGGTCTGCACTAAAAAGGTCCCTAGAGGTAATTTCTCTTTTACTCCATTTTGAATTGCTATGAGATATACCCTGATGTACTGTTCGTCAAGCTGAGTCGTACAGTCGAAAGTGGCGTGCTCTAAGGTCTCGTTAGTCTCGTCGCGAGTGATTCGACAAGATTTAACTGCGTCCAAAGGCTCGATGTCTTCCCAAGTGTGAACGTCGACTTTGTAAAATTCGAAAGTCTGCGTCATACTCTTAGTCCAATCTATCATATTTCACCACTCTCCACTTTCTTAACTTCGATTGATATAGGTACTACTAGTACTCTGTGTTTGATACTAAAAGACAAGCTGATGCTTGCGTAATATCCACTGCCGTTTGGTTCGCGGACGTACACATCGCCAGAGTATTCAGCAAGTCGTCTTAGTTGATAAATAAGGTCTTTGTCTTCTTTAGGAATATCAGTATTCCATGTAGCAGACACACCCTTCTGAGTACCATAATAACTCACAGGGTTTTTGCGACCGATATATTCCGTAAGGACAGTATCTACATTGAACTTCTCACTAACGTCTACGTTATAAGGAAGTCTGACCATTGAACCATGAATTTGACTCTCAGGTCTGTATTGGTCGTCCTTAGAATATGGTTTCCACGGTTCGTCCCATTGAATAACAATCGCTGGGTCGTGGATAGGTAATGGTGCTAAGTCTGAATATTCGTTCAAACCTGTCACAATATCCGTAGAGACTACACGATATCTAGCATAATCTAGAGTAGGGTGTGGGTCTACAATTGCTGCACTACCGTCGTTGTCAATACCAGAACCGATTAGTGTTAGGCTACCATTGGCATTAATACGTAATACAGTTAATGTTACGTTACGTGGCATATTTCCTTCCAAGTCGAAACAGTAAGGTCTAATACGAGCGCTCATATTTTTGCTGTCGTATTCCACGAAACCATCTGGTAAATAATCGGTACCTGACCATCGTACGTTTAATAATTGTTGTGATTGAGCGACTAATCCACTATCCATCGATACTGAGACCTTTAGATAATATGATTGACCGTTTACTAGAGTGATATCTTTAGGTGTGAGCTCTTGATATAACTCATTGTCTGTCATTACGTGAACTCTAGAATATACTTCTGAGTCAGCACTAATAACTTTACGTTCGCCAGTACTTGAGACTACTTCGTAACTATCTTTAGCAATAACGCTAATATGAGTAGTTACTGCTCTTTGTGTAGCTGGTCTAGCTGTGATGCTGAATGGGATTGGGTAGTTGCGGATTGTTCCGTCTCCACCTTGACCACCTTCAGCTTGCTCACGGAAGTCCATACCACTAATAAATAAATATGCATCGTCTGGACCGAGATTGTTATCATACTTAGATAATCTAGGTGTGACATAGCCATTTTTGCTAGCTGTAATATTGTAACTAACTAGAGTCCATTCTTCGTATACCGTAATCGGAACCATGCTAATATCTGTTATTTGGTTCTCAGCGGTATCGTCGATATTAAAGTTAAGCACGACAGCCGTTTCAGTAGGCTTATCGCTCTTCACATACACACTGAATAAATATGTTTTACCAGCCTTGACGGCAATCTTTTGGGTAAGACCCTTATTCATAGCTTTAGTTCTAGCTACTGCGTGGCCTTTATATCTGTCAGAAATTACTTGGTAATCTGTAAGATTGATCCAGTCACCAGTAAATATATCGGCCCCACGGAATAAGTTCGGTTTGTTACCCTCGCCAAGTCGGATTTCTACAGTAGGCGGTGTGTAAATATTAATCACGCGTTGAGTTGACCAGTCGCTAAATTCTTTAGTTACACCAGTCGTCCGAACACGCCATTCAATTTTACCGCCAGTACGGTATTCTCTATTATCGACTTTGTAAGTGTGTATTTTTTCCCTATCACTTTTTGATTGTTCAGCAGTTAATATCTTAGTAGATTTGACACCGTTGATAATTAACTCCACTTCGGCACCAACCATTTTTGAACCGTCTTCAGTATTGTGCACCCAATATAAAACTAGGTTATCACCCACTGCTGCATTGGACGTTAGAGACCAAGTCGTCGGTGGTTCTGGTTTAGTACCAATAACAGTGTTGACTAGATTACTCCATGGAGACTCGCCATGAGAGTTCTTTGAACGAACCCGGAAGAACCAGCGTTTACCTTTAGTAAGTCCAGTCATAAATGCACTGTTAGCTGTTACTGTTTGAGATTTAACCTCGGAAGAACTGTCGAAATATCGCTCGTCAGTAGAGGCCTCTACGACATAACTTGTAGCCGTAGGTTCAGCTCTCCACTTAAGACTAGCAGTAGTTTCGGACTCAACTTCTACAGTAACTCCTAATACCCCATCAGGAGCTGTCTCGGTCTCACCAGAATATGGAGACCAGTCACTATACACAGGCGTTCCTGCGACATAGTTTACAGCTCTGTAACGTACTCTATATTTACCGCCAGGTGATACTGCTCTGTAATATGTAGCGCGTGCTGTTACAACAGACACCACACCTCCGTCTATACGGTTGTCGCCATTATACAGTTCGAACTGTAGGGCGTCCGTACGGGAGTCAGAAATATTATCCACGGTAGACTTCAACATATAGTTTTGGTCAATAGAGATATTTGGAGCTGATGAAGGCTTAGCCGGAGGGCTGTCACCTACCACAAATTCAGCAGTAGTATCTTCAGCCGTCCAGTAAGACTTAGTTTGCTTACCCTCTCCGTATGTTTTAGATACAGGGGATACGATACATCGCACTAATATAGCATTAGATGGGTAAGAATATGTTGCGTTTTCGTCTTTAGTAGTAGACTCTGACGCTTTGAACCAGACACCATCACCAGTGTTGTATTCCCATCTGACCGCGAAATGGTCTAGATGTTCAGCATTAGCACTGTCGGTACTAGTTCCTTCTTTTGTTAAACTTCCAATGGAGATGGGACTCATGATTGAGTAGCTACCGCTGTCCGGTGATTTGTCGATTACCGCGCGCTTACCAATCAACTCACGAATATACCAACGATAGTTAAATACCCATGAGTCAATAGCTACCCCATTATACCATGTAGATCCGCTCTTAATTCGTACGATATCTCCGTTCACAGGGGCTCCGCCAGAACCAGTGTTCTTAGCGAAGTTCCATGCTGCAAATATAGTACTTGAACCGCCGGATTGTACGGCGATACGCAGGTTAGCTACCTTCATGATTATACTCTCCTTTCAATTCTAGCAGCACGAATAAGTGACTCCATAGCTGTTGATACAGCAGAGCCATCGTCATAAGTAATACCGTCGATAACGTAAGTATTACCTGTGCTGTCCATAACTTTCTTAAGGTCTGAGATAGCAGTGGCTACCTTAGTACCAATGTCATTTTGACGATTTGGTGAAACATCTCCGACTGATACCGCTCTAGTTAAAGTAGCAGACAGTGGATCTGTTCCAAGCAACCCTCCTAGAGCACTTGCGCTTCGTTTAACGCTAGATAAGTCTAGGACAGGTGTGATTGTCGGATTGTTGTTCATTGTGGAGTCTAGTAATGATCCGATGAAATCTAGACCTTTGTTCATACCATCTTTAGCAGCATTAGCCATAGACATAGCGGTATCGTAAATATAGTCTCCGCCATCATTCAATGAGTTAGCAAAACCTGATACTACGAATCGACCAATCGCGTAGAATACACGAGAAGGTGAACGAATATCCAAAGCTTTACGAGCTGCTTCGGCTGCTTTTGACGCCATAGCTGATGCTCTAGCTGCAACCATATATGAGTTCGCACTGATACCGTTAGCTAAACCTTGAGCTAATCGTCCACCAGCACTATAGAAGTTAGAGTAATATGAGCTTACCGCAGACACTGCTGCCGATAATGTACTAGTGATACTCGAACGGACTTTAGAAGTCGCTGTTCCAATACCAGTAGCTAATCCACTACCTAACTTAGTACCATTTGCTGCGAATGTTCCTTCGTGCGAAGCGACTACTGAGCTAGCGTTGGAAATAATACCTTCGATAGCTGATGAGACACTCGCTCCTGAAACAGAAATACCTGCGGCAAGTGACTCGCCGATACGGTTACCTACTCCGTCGAAGTCTGCGGAAATATCTCCGATAGACCCTAACGCTTCACTAATAGCTGTAGTGATACTTCCAGATAAGTCGCCAAGACTACCCTTGAGTGACTCAGTAATAGCTGACGATAAGTCAGTAGATGCTTTCTCGGATAACGTAGTCTCTAAAGTAGACATAGCTTCGTCAATAGCTGGTCCGATAGCTTCTAATCCAGTGGTTATACCTTCTGAAATATCAGTTGAAATATCTGAACCTAAAGTAGAAGTAGATTCTTTGAAGTTGCCTAAGCCTGACTCCATAGATGTTTGAACTTCAGACATCATATTTTCTAATGCCGTTTTAATGGTTTCCGTTCCATTTTGAAGTCCTTCAGCGACACCTTCGCCACCGATAGAGCCAAGCTTGTCGAAAGCTTCTTTAATGTGATCAATAGCTCCTAAGTCTAGAGAACCCATAGAATTGATAGTTTCAACTAGACCTTTCATAGTGTCAATAGCTGTTTGCATAGATCCATCACTGATAGCGTCCATCTTAGTGTTAGCAATTAACTCTACTAATGCTGATAGCTTAGCGAACGAGTCTACAGTGGCGTCGGATATACTTAATCCTTCCCACTTCTTAACAGAGTCCGCTAGTACTCCTAATGGTTCGGCAATACCGGAAATAGCTCCGGCTCCGAATCCAGAGAATGACATACGGTTAATACCTTCTGCTAAATCTCCTAAGGATTTCGCCATCGTTTCTGGAATAGTTACGCCTTCCCATTTCTTAATAGAGTCGGCTAAAGTACCTAATCCTTCAGCTACACCGGTAATAGCACCAGCACCGAATCCTGAGAATGACATACGGTTAATACCTTCTGCTAAGTCTCCGAGACTCTTGTTCATTCCTTCAGGGATAGATACACCTTCCCATTTCTTGATGGACTCGGCTAATGCACCTAATGGCTCAGCTGCTCCAGCAATAGCTCCGGAACCAAATCCAGAGAATGAGAATCGGTTAACACCTTCTGCTAAATCGCCTAAATTCTTAGCAATTCCTTCTGGGACAGATACACCTTCCCATTTGCGTACAGAATCAGCTAAGACACCTAAAGGTTCGGCCGATCCAGCGATGGCTCCAGAACCGAATCCTGAGAATGTAAATGCTGAAACGCCTTGCGCTAATTGGACTAATTGTGATCCCATATTTTCAGGAATTGTTACATCAGCCCATTTCTTAACAGAGTCAGCTAATACCCCTAAAGGTTCAGCTGCTGCTGATATAGACATAGAACCGATGATAGAAAGTGTGTTAGCGAAACCGCCTAAGGCTAAAGTACCAAGGGCTCCGGACATAGCACTCAAGCCACGACCGATTTCATCCCATGATAATCCCGCCATTTTGACGAAAGCTTCTGCCAACTTATCGATGTTCGCACTGGCAGACTCTAGAGATAGTCCACCGATTAAGGACATGAATCCTCCGAGGTTACCAGTTAAACCGGCAGCCGTACCTAGCTCAGCTAACGCACCGCCCATAGCGGTTAGACCACGACCAATGTCATCCCATCCTAATCCAGATAGTTTAGTTAGGGCTTCAGAGATTTCGTCTAAGGATTGCACAGCAATGTTGATAGCTCCAGCTCCTAAAATAGCGCCGAAACCACCAAAGTTACCTACGGCAGATGCAGCAGTACCTAATTCGGCTAACGCCCCACCCATACCAGTAAGTCCTTTAGCAATTTGTTCCCAGCCCATAGAACCAAGTTTTCTCATGTTTTCGGAAATCTCATCTAGTGTTTGAACTAGAATATTAATAGACTCAGCTCCGAGAATGGAGCTAAAGCCTCCGAATCGTCCTACAATAGTAGCAGCTCCAGCTAATTCAGCTAATGCACCACCCATAGCACTTAGACCACGACCGATTTGTTCCCAACTCATAGAGCCGAGTTTCTTAAGGTTCTCGGAAATCTCATCTAATGTCTTAGACATAATAAGGATAGAAGTAGCACCGGCTACGGAATTTAATCCAGAGAATTTCTGTAAAATAACAGCAGCTCCAACTAGTTCGGCTAGAGCACCACCCATAGCAGTTAGCCCACGTTGAATAGTCTTCCAACTCATTGAGCCTAATTTCTTAAGACTAGAAGATATCTCGTCTAGTGTTGATGCTAGCATTAATATAGAAGTAGCTCCTAAAATAGAGCCGAATCCTGAGAATTGTTGTAGGACTACTGATGCTGCTGCAAATTCGGCAAGAGCACCACCCATAGCGGTTAGACCACGTTGAATTTGTTCCCAGCTCATGTCTCCGAGCGATTTAAGACTCTTAGCAATCATGCCCATACTGATACTCATGATTAGAATGGATGTTGCTCCACCAATAGCTTTACCGCCTGAGAATTTATTCAGGATAGCGGAGGCTCCGACAAATTCAGCTAGAGCTCCGCCCATACCTGCTAGCCCTTTACCTATTTCTTCCCAACTCATATTAGCAAATATTTGAGCCGCTTTGCCTAATATCTTGATAGACTCGGCCAGGATTAATAGAGACACGGCGGTTACTGGTGAAATCTTAACGTCTTTAATAGCAGATAGACCTTTAGTCAATCCAGATATAGCTACTCGCACACCAATGAGGCCTTTAACTAATTGTCCCCAGTCCATATTACCGAATGTTTCTACTGCTTTAGCGAGCATTTTGACGGCTTGGGCAATCAACATCATCGAGACTGCAGCTTTGACTGTATTTAGTTGACCGTAGTCTTTTACGGAGGATACCAAGTCTCTAAAGGCCCTGTTTAGGACTTTCATCATTACTGATATAGCTAAAATACCGCCAGCAACTTGTTCTGGGTTAAGTTTAGACAATCTCTCAATAGCACTTACTAATAAAGTAACTGATGCTGCGATAGCTAATACGGATACCACTTTAACGCCTTGCGAGAAGTTACTTAGTGAGCTTTGGATACTACTCATAAATTCTTTGAATCCAGATGCGGCTTTCTCTTTACCGCCTCCCATGAATCCTGATACTTTCTCCTTGATTTCGTCAAGGGTGTCCGTGAAACTCTTAAATGTGTTACGGAAGCCTTGAATTAGGGCGACAATACCGCCACCCGCTAAACCAGCGAGTAGGTTCTTAACCGTAAGATTGCTACGTAACCATTCCACTACTGGAGATAAGAAGTTCTTAAGCCACCCGAACACACCACCAATAGCATGTCCAGTCGCAGCCACTCCTTCTTTCACTCCACCCATTTTACCGATAAACGCATCGATTACTCCGGAAATAGTGTTGAGTACATTAGTAATGACTTCTTGTAAATATTGGAAAGCTCCGTTAGATTTAACGTTCTTGTTAAGGTCGATGAAGAACTGTCCCATCTTAGCTGAAATGTCTAAGAATTTACTACCGATATTTTGGAGTAGTCCTCCGCCAAAGAATTCAGCGAAAGGTTTTAATAGTTGACCTAATCCATAACGAACTAAGTCCAATGCAGCAAAGAATCCACGGAATGTAGTTCGGATTTTCTCCATAGCTTCTTCGCTAGGTTTTAGACTTGCTGTGAATTGTTTAAATTTAACAGTTAAGTTATAGAGTTGTTCACCAGTTGTAGCTGGGAAGAATTCTCTAAAACTTTCTTTAAAGGCTGTGACCACTTGTCCAAGAGATTGGAAAGCGTTCTTGAATCCCTCTATCATATTCTCCCGACCAGATTGTCGAGACATACGTTTAGCAAAGTCTTCTAAGTTAATAGAACCATCTTTGACGTGTTCGTTTAAAGACTTAAGAGCTTTGACGGAATCTAATGTATATCCGCGAGCTTTAAGTTCCTCTTCAGATAAGCCAGATACTTCATCGGTAAGCTTGTTAATGGACTTACCTAAAATATCCGCTGTAACCCAGCCTTCTCCGAGAGACTTCTCGAATGAGCCAGATTTAGTAATAATATCATCGACCGCGACACCTTGTTCTTTAGCTACCGATTTGATAGACTCTTTGAATGCGTCAGCGTCGTTGATACCTTGGTCGAGAATTTGCTTCCATCCGGTACTTAAACCCTCAGATAACAATTTATTTCGAGCATCTGCTGATTTACCGATAACTGCTCCGACTGAGTCAGAAATAGAAGTTAGTAAGTCTTTAGCTTCCTCGAAGTCACCGACCATAATTTGCCAACTTTGTGTCCAACCAGATTGCGCTGCTTCTTTAAGTGTATCCCATAATTGGGTAAACGTCTTAACTTTAGTAGCTGCGTTTACGGCTGTATCAGCAAGTTGGGTAATTTGTTTAGCTTGTTCTTCAGTATATCCTTTAGCGATTAAATCGGCTTCAGTGTACGCCCCAGATAACTGTGTTAAAGTTTCTGTCAGTACGTCAGCTGTAAGCCATTCACCTTTAGATAAGGACTCCCTGAATGAACCATATTTTTGAATTAATGCATCTACGTTGGTACCCATTTGAGTAGCGGTACGTTTTAATGCATTTTGAAATACTTCACCACCCATACCGGCGTTTACTACTGAGTTCCAGTCCATAAGCTGAACTTTACCAGCTGCTAAGGCTTGGGATAGTTGGTACATCGCTGTACTAGCTTGTTGAGATGTTGAACCTGATACTGCGGCTAAGTTGGCAATACCTTTGATAGATGTTACTGACTTATCCAGTGATACACCGGCCGCTGTAAACGTACCAATGTTACGAGTCATCTCGGTGAAGTTATAAATAGTTTTATCGGCGTATGTGTTTAACTCACCTAATGCTCGGTTTACGTCTTGTAAACTAGAACCTTTCGATGAGGTATTCGCCAAGATTGTTTGCACGGCATTCATTTGGGTTTCGTATTCTGAGAACCCTGTTTTAATAGGATCAATGGTGAGAGCCGACATCATATTCTTACCAGTTGTGATAGCAGCGTTGGTAATACGTACCATAGCCGTTACCCCAGCAATTTCTAACGCTGAGAATCTATCACGTACGACATCAATACCACTAGTTAGTGGATTAAAGTTCATACCTTTGATGCCTGAACTGATATTTTCAAGACCTTTGGATGCCCCGTCAAACTTAAGAGCTTGTTTAAGTTTATCCAGAGTACTCATACTGGTCTTTACGTTACTTTCGAAGTCACGGTTCTCAAAGCCCATGGAAACTACGCGTTCATCGACGGTCTTACCCATTGCTTACCTCCTTCCAAGCATCTGATGCTAGCTTGTCGAATACGGGTTGTATGGCAGGATTAATATAATCTCTACCTTCTACCCATCCACCTGTGCCAGTGCCATGTCCATACTGTAAAATAATAGCGATAGGGACTCCTTTGTTAACGTGACTGTTGTATAGGTCTATAGAATATCCCTTACCAGTCTTGTTAATCTCGAAGTGCCAAGATGATGCGGTTAGTCCGCTTCTTACAGGGGTAGCTTGAGCTAATGCGTCGACTGCCATTTGACCATACTTCTCTAAGGCTACGATAGTGGCTCGTTTACTGAGTTTCTCGAAATATCGAGTTACTTTAGAATAGTCGCCTTTATGTTTAATTCGAATCATTAGCTTCAACTCCTATCCTGATGTGTTAAATTTCTTCTTGTTCTCTTCGTTAATTCGGATTTGCATTGCTAGAATTTCCTCTTTAGTTCGTTGCTTAGGAGGACTATTCTTGATGTTACATATTTTTATGAGTGCTATTAATCTATGAATATGCCACTTTTCAGCCTCAAAAGGTATGTTGTATGACGTCATCCAGTAATATATAAGTTCTGAAGTAATAACTTCTCCATCGCTCTTCTTCTTACCGTCATCGTACTCATAGAATGTAGTAGCAGTACTCGGATGGTCGATATAGTTGATGATTTCGTCGTGATACTCGGACGCTAGAATGTAATATACCAAAGGGTCCACATTCTTGTTCAACATCATACATTGTATGTAATCTAGAACCTCCTCGTTAGTCAACTGCCTAGAGTTATTGAGAAACGGTTTACACCATCTCGACTCCCATTTTGAAATTGCGACAAGGGAGTGTTCTAGTCGTATAGTGCACTCATTCAAGTATGTGAACTCTTGCTTCTCATCGTCCCATATCTCCTGTTTAGGTATGGTTATCTGAAGCATTGGTTAATCCCCTATCTAGATTTGTTATGTTTCTTGTGATGCTTGAAATCTTGTACTTTAGGAGCTGGTTCCACACCTAAGTCTTTAGGTAGAATACCACGAGTAAATTCGTCAGCTGCTTTAGCATCTAGAGCGATTTCCATGAATAATTGGTCATAAGCGCCGCTAAATCTGAAAGTGTTAAGCGCTTCTTGTGATTTAACGAATTGTTTACCGTCGAAACTCTTAACCCCGTAAGCTTTAGTGATAATACGGTCGAACATGTCTAATAGTTCTTCACCGCGTTGTTCAGCTACTAATTTGTCGATATGAGCTGCTAGACCATTTGGCATAGTCATCTCTAATTGTAATAGCTCAGCTTTAGTTAGGTTGAAGTAGAAGTCTTCAGTGACTGTTTCTCCTGCAAAATTTTGATAAGTAATAGTTTTCTTTAGCATTTTAAGTTCTCCTCTCATTTTTAAAAAGAAAAGGAGCCCAATTAAGGGCCCCAGAAATATTAGCCAGCAGCTAAGATTGATTTGATTTCATCTGGTAAAGGCATACGAGCCGCTTCTGACTCAGTTCCATACAAGATGTCTTCTAACTTTTTAAGTTTGTCTTTCTCAAGATCTGTTGATACAATTTCCAAGTGAGCAGTTGGACGTTTACCTTCCACAGCTACTGGAGTTGTTGTTAATTCCCATGAAAGTTTCATAGCTTCTGGGTCTTTGTTAATTGTTTCGTATTGGCGTGATGATGGAGCAGCCATACATCCGTATACTAAGTGAATAACGTATCCGTATTCTTCTTTCAATAAGTCGTTACCTAAAGTAGTAACATAAGAAAGACCGAATGGTTTACGTGATTGTTGACCTACACGAACACCTTTGATAAGTTCAGCAGAACCATCGCACTCAGCAAATTCTTTAGGATATGTGTAAGCTTCGATAGTAGCACCGAATTCTTCACTTGAAGTTAAGCTTAAATATTTAGAGTCATTTGCGAATAGTGGAGTTGACTCAGCTCCTGATGGGTTTTGGTTCACTGATGTGAAACCGTTCCATGCTACACCATCCACATATTTACCTTCTGTGTTTGGTTTGTATAGTACTGGGCGTTTTACACCCAATTCGTATAATCGTTTACCGATTTCATCCCATACTAATTTAGTCATTGTGCTATTTCCCCCTTAGAAATATATAGTAAGAATATCGTGATGTAGATTTTCAGAAATGTAATGACGGTCATAACTACAATAAGGTAGCATCAATAACTTGTCGATTACTGGGTTATCTGGTTTTCTACTAATCACGGTTAGTTGATATTTGTTGTCGTTTAGATAATCCGGACTATTAGTAGCAGCTCTAGTAGAAATATGTTCTCTAGTGTACTTAATAGCTGGATAATTCATGTTGACCGTAGCGGTCGGTTGGTAATATACATTGCGGCTACCTAGAGTCTTCTCTAATATAGCCTGTAGCTCAGTTCGTCGGTTTAGGACCATTATAGACACCACCTACTGAAATATGAACGTTAGGATATTGCAGATCGACGGACTTGACTTTCCAATATCCGCCGAGAGCTGGTAATAAGAACTTGACGTAAGTTAACGCAAACATGTTTTCGAATAAGTTAGGATCCATTGTAACACTGATTTCGTTACTGATATTAACGTTATCGATAACAGCGCCTGAATTATCGTGTTGTCGGTAGTTCTTAATCAAATATCCGCTGTAAGTTTTCTCGGTAATAACGTCTTCATAAACGCCTGGTTCAACTTCCTGAGTTTTGCTGAATCCTAGAATACCGTGAAATTTACTCATAATTATTCATTCACTTCAATTTCTAAAGCGATAGCTGAATATGGTTTAACTAACGCACCAGAGCAACGAGTTTCGATTAGGTATTTTTGAGCATTGTAGTCGATATCGAAGTCATCGAATAAGTTTACAGCTCCACCTTTGTCAGCACCTACGTTGTAGTCACCGATGTTAGTGATGATACCTAATAATTGTTTCTTCTTAGCTCCATCTTGGCGTTTTTGGTTCTCCATAACTGGAACTGTGATGATTTCAGACACACGTAAAGTTGTACGTAATTTTTCTTCTGAATCGTAGATAGTACGTCCAGTAGTGTCTTCTAATAATAACATTTCTGTTAATACATCTTCAGTTGTGTATAACGCTGGGTTACCAGAACCTTTGTAGTCTTTACGAGATTTGATAGCTGCACGGATAAATGCTTTAGCCACTTTAGCTCCATCTTTAGGATCGTCAACAGCAACTAATGATTTAACAGTATATAATTCTTCATCTTTCCAGATTGGACGAATATTTTGTTCATTAATTTTGTCGTCGCTTGAAGACTCACGTCCATCCCCAACTAAGATAGCACGAGCGATTTCCTCGTCTAACATTAAACGCATTTCGCCTTTAATCCATGCTACTACGTCGAAGTCTGTGATGTCAATCATGTCGTCACGATCAATTTTTTGCTTTTTATAGATTGTTGTTGGTAAAGTAGAACGTTTCAATAGTGTGAATACTTCTTCTTTTTTAAGTTTACCTTTAATATAACCGCGAGCACGAGCTTCGTCTTCAGTAATGTTCGCGAATAAAGATTTAACACGAGAGAATGGTGAGCGTTTAACTCCACCCATAACGCGTTTAACCCATCCCATATCACGAGAGATGAAATCAGGAACATTGTTTAATGTTTTAGCTTCTGGGAATAAGTAGTCGATGTGCGTCACACCGTGCTCTAAGAATGACTCTTTCAAGCTTCCGTAGCGTTTTCCGTCTGCTAAGATTTCTTGCATATCATCGTGTGATAATACGTTTTGCTCTTGCATGTTGTCGTTTTCGAATAAGTTGTGTTTCATTTCTTCAATTCCTCCTTGAACTGCTTCGCCTACTAGTTCATAGACTGCATCTTGTTGTTGTGGTGTTAGAGTGTCTAATACGTCTTCGATAGAAGCGTCTTCAGGTAACTCTACTTCGTCTTCGATGTACTCTAAATCGCCATCTTCGTCGTCATCAGCATGTTGCATTTCTTTACCTTGGTTTTCTAATGCCATACCGATAAGTGCATATACTGCTTCTTGTTGTTCTTCATTTAATGTATCGAAGATATCTTGGATAGTTTTACCACCTTTATCTTCGTGCATTAATTCGAACTCTTGATTGTTGTCATTAATCACAATATCATCTCCTGTATAAAGAATGAACTCGCCATCAGCGTTAGAGCCGTGTGCGAGACTTACGTTTTCGATATAAGCTCCCGGATTAGCGCCAGCTAATACTAGGCTTACTTCACGGATATTGCCGTGTAACACGTCGCCTCCGTTTTGTTTAAGTTTGTTAGCGTAGATAGATAACGCAGTAACATCTCCATGACGAACTGCTTCTTTCGCACGCTGACCAGCTGCACTTTGGTTAAATACAGCGTAAGTGTAAACACCTTCAGGACGGTTTTCCAAATATGCGTGTCCTAACACATTCTCGACATCGTCGTGTTTGTGCATCCACACTAAAGGAACCTTTTTACCGTTACAGTCCTTGAAAGCGTCACGTCTAATGGTACGGCCATCTGAACACTTTAAGTCGTTTCGTGATGCCCATCCACTAAAGTCATACTTCATTTTGACTTCCCTCCTCGTCATAGTATTGATCTTCTGGCGGCATTCCAGCTCCAGCGGTCGGATTTAAGTTCTTGTTACGTAATTCATCGGCTGCTGGGTCGCTAGACGGTTTAAGTCCAACGATTTGTCGTACTTCGTTAGAAGACATAACTTCATTACGAGTAAACTTATCAGCAATGTTAGATAATTCAGAAACAGGAACAAGTCTGAACGGATCTCTGAAGAACTCAATCGATTGACGCTGTGTTCTAGCCGTTTTAGTCAAGAATTTACGTTTGAATTCGTCGACCACTGCTGAGATAATAGGCTCGATTGTACGAGTATAGTAGTTCAACATAGTCTTCTCATCTGCCGTTCCTTCTAAAACTGATTGGGTAATCCCAAGTTGACTGTATAACATCTTAGTCAAGTATTCGATTTGAGTCATGAGGTTGTTTTCGACTGAGCGGTTAAGTTGTGTAATGCGCTCAGTACCGTCGGTATACGCGATACCGTATCTAGAACCAGCTAACTGGTCTTCGATTAATTTACGACGTTCTTCTGCTTGTTTACGTCTAGCTTCTGTCTTAACAATATAAGGTAATTGAATAATCATGTCCAATTTACCAGAGCTAGTTTGTTCATCCACGACGTCTAATAAACTTAGTTTTCTAATCAATCGTTTAAGAGTTGAGTTAGGTTCGTTCATTACCGCATAAAGTGGATTTTCAATAATAGCAATAGAACTCTTAGGTAGTGTCAATTCTTCGTGATTACCTGTTTGGTCATTGTAGACACGACATTTAACGTGTCTTGGGTACCACTCTAGAATTTTAGCAGTTCGCATAGTCTCGATGTCGAAAGTTCCGGGTTTGTAAATATCCGTATCAGTATCGATTGGAACTACTGCCACAACACCTTCGTCAAGCATAGACATGATAACGTCCTGCATTAGAGCACGTCCAGTTTGGTCGATGTTGGCTTCCACTGAGAAACACTGGTTTAGTTTAGACGGCATGGTGTCGACATAACGTTCATTCTCGTCTAATCTAACGTGTTTAATCTTGATAGATGCCACATCCAGAGCAATTCTGTTGTAGATAGCTGTAACTATAGAACGCTCATTACCGCGAGTTAATCGTGGTCTGTCTGGACGATACGAATATGAGATACCTAAATCGTTTCGGTATTCCATCGTCGGGTCTTTGTTCAGCAGCGTATTCCACGCATGCTTTAATCTACTTCCGAATGATTCTTCCATTTTGATTTAATCTCCTATCTAGTACTATTTACGTTTCTTTCTCTGTCTTTCGAGAACTTCTCTACCCCTGATTCTGTCCAACTCTCGTTTATACTCATCTTTTATTTTTTGTTTATTACGACTATAATAGTCGTCGTATCTTTCAGCTTTTCGGTCAAGCGCATCGTACTTTTTGTCATAAGCGCCCTTAACTTTTTTAACCTCTTTACTTCCAAATGATTTAGCATACCTAGAAACTAGGCCAGCACCTTCGGATTTCATTCTGGCACGAGACTGTTTTCTAGCACTTTTAATATCTCTAGATCGATTCTTAGCGATATCGAACATATCGTCTACCAAATTATCAAAGTGTCTGCCGTGTTTCTCACGAAGAGCTTTGGTTTTAAGGTTTCTCTCGTTTCTAGCGGATCTTCGCTGACCCCATTTCATTCCGAGAATACCATAATGTTTTAACTCATTATCACACATGTTGTACCTCCTAGTAATCTACTTTCTTTTCAGTTGTCTGTAGAATAATTTGACGAACTCGTCATTTTTTAACGGCTCAAATCCGAATCCGAATCTATTCGCCCCATGACCGTGTTCTCTAAGTATAGGTGATTTAGCTTTTATAGATGCTAGCTTCTTACTATCTCTATCGACTACAGCATTGATACCTTTTCGACTTAGCGCGCTGAAATAGTCTAAGTTAGCATTTGTCGAGTGTGTGTTATTGTCTTTAATAACTGTTGTAAATCCGTCATAGACGCTACCTCTTAGGAATTTTTTCTTCCCCTGTAAGGCTTTGTTAAGGTCGTCAACGGCTTTTCGACGCTCAGGTGTGTTTATCTTACCACCAATTTCCATATCCTTAATGGCTTTAGAGAGGTGTTCCCTGAAACGTTTATCTTCCTTAAATTCCTTAACGAATGCGTCTCTAGCATGTTTAGGAGATGCTACTTTAGTACCTTTTTCGAATTTAGCTTTGTAAACTCCGGTACGATCTCCATACTTAGCCCACAATTGACTAACTTTCGCGTCTCCATACTCACCACCTATTTTATCATGCTTTTTATAAACGAACGAATCTTTTAACTTCCCAGTTAGATGCTCGTCGCCATATCTTTCGAATTGAGTAGAGCTAGGTAATACAGTATCTTTCACATACTTCTTATAGGCGACATATGCCCCGGCTGCTGCTAAAGCCGTGCCCCCTACAGCCAGTAGAGTTTTCTCAGCTCGGATACGATTTTTAGCACGTCTAGCTGACTCTTGAGGGCTATAGCCTTTTTGGGAATATTTAGAAACTAGAGAATCGTAATGCTTAGATGACTTAGGTTGGCTAGAGGAGTTTGAAGATTTACCTTTGCGTTTACCCCACTTCATTCCGAGAATACCATGATGGTATAATTCGTATTTGTTACGCATTATTTATCACCTCTGGACTCTTTATAAGCATTATCTAATTTACTGTATTTTCTTCTAATATTACTTCTGGCCGCCATAGACGATAATCCACTAGCATACAAATTAGCTACTGCGGCTACGCCTAATGTGGCATAGAACTCACGATTATTAACACCAGCAAGTTTGTTTCTATCACGAAGGCTTTTAGCAGCTAGAGCTCCGATAGCTATAGTAGCTGTCAGAGTTCGCCCTATATCTTTATTAACTTCATGATCGCGGATTACTCTTTTAGCATATTCATGAGTGGAATCGAGATCTTTACCGCGCTTAGTGTATTTAATATCGTCGATAGCGTCTAGTTTAGACATTGCTTTTAATGTGCTAACGCCTTTAGCTCGTTGCTTATTGATATAGTTTAAACCCTGTGGACGTAAATCTCGTTTGTAAGCTACTGCTACTCCATTTTCGTCGTGATAATATCGTCTACCGTTTATGATCGATGACTTGACAGGTCCTAAATCTTTCGAATTATGTTTAGCTTTACGTTTACCCCATTTCATCCCTAGAACTCCGAAATGCTTCAGTTCGTTTTTACCGAAAGGTCTTCGGTATAGCCTGTTATACGCTTTTAATCTAGCTTCCACTAAATCTTTACCGTATTGTTTCTTAGATTTCTTTACGAGTTCATCGTACTCTCTATCTATCTTATTGTGACCTCTACCTAGTTTATTCTCTAGGTCAAATATCTTGTTAGATATTCTGTCGGCTTTAACGTTTTCGTTACGATCCCAGGCACTATCCATATCCCAATAGAGTTTCAAAATTTTATTTTGTAGTTCTGGGGCATGGTTTGCCCATTTTTCTTGATATTGCTTTAACTGTTCTTCAGTTTTCTTCTTGTAAGCTTTCTTAACACCTCGCACTTCTTTACTGAGATGAGTTCCCCACTTCATACCGATGACACCGTAGTGTTTTAATTCATTATTCATGGAATCACCTACTTCTTAAGAACTTTCATACTCTTAAGAATATCACCAGTCTTCTCCCCAGCTTTCTTACGTTTGTTAACTTCTAACCATTGTTTGTTAGTGAGTTCTTTCTTAAGATGCCAGTAGTTACCAGAAGAGCGGTCGTAAATACGAGTGCGTTTCATTTTTTCTTGTTTGTCTTGACGTTTGTTACGATTATGTTTCTTAATAGCTTGGTATGTAGCTCGTCCGGCAAATGCGGCGGCTGGTACAGCTACGCCGTAAGCAAACTCTGGATTTTCTTTAAGAAATTTACCGCCGGTTTTTAAATTTTTACTAGCGCTTTTGGCAGCTCTGCTAGCCACGTTCTTAGCCATGGCGTAAACATGCTGACCCCACTTCATACCTTGTCGGCCGTAGTGGTAGAGTTCGTCATCGCGTTCTTCATCGTAATCTCTATACATAATATACCTCCTATTCGAATGCGTCTTTGTTTAGTTTGTATGCAACAAGAGCATCCATTGCTGAGGCTACTGAGTCAATCTTTTGGTCTCGTCTCTTCTTGAATAACTTCTTGTTACCGTTTGTGTCTTGTAGGATAACGCAGTTACCCATGTTGAAAGACATCATTTGTTCGTCGAAATATAGTAGTCGGTCTTCAGCTAGTTTCTTAAGTTCACCCAACGGGATACTTTCTGTTTTAGCCCCTTGAATAACTTTCTCCACACCAAACTGACCGTTCTCACTAACCCAACGTTTGACAAATTCACGAGCACCGTATGGGTCATAACCGACCGAACGGACGTCGTAGTCTCGCTCAATAATATGAGCGTCTAAGTCGTCATAGACAGCATCTAAATCTAAGATAGTTCCATCCATAACAATAAGTGTTCCTTCGTTTAGGAACTCGTTGTACTTCTCTCGCATAGCTGATGGGAGTTTCATGAGCGTTGACTCAGAAATATAGTTTCGAGTCTTAACCCCAAACCCACCGTTACTTAGTGGGAATAAGAAAGTGAATGAACAGAAGTCATCCCCTTGAGATAAGTCAACTCCCATAGAGCACGGCATTTGCCAGTAGTCTCTAGGTCTATGTGGAATAGTTTCTTCATAAGTGAAGTAATATGTGTATCCTTCCATTGGGATGCCAAAACGTTTAGCAAGAATATCGTTACGACTTGATGGAACTTTCTCCATACGCTCCACTTCTAAGTGGTAAGTTTCGTAAGATACCGTCTTACCAATATTCGGGTTAGCTTTCACCCACATCTCAGGGTGAGCTACCTCGTTAATATCATCTAGTCTGTAATACCAGATAGATGTGTGTGGTTGAATATAGTCACCACGCAAGATGTCTAGTAATTCCATTTTGATTGAATCCCCGATACCATTACGAACGGTACCTTCTGAACTAATTGCTACGATTACGTAGTCTGGAATCTTAGACGCCCCTTGCTCGATAGCTCCAAACACGTCTTCCCGAATATCACCTGAGAGCCATTCGTCGATTGTCGTGATCTTGTTACGAAGACCTTGTAGTTTGTCTACAGTCATCGGACGAATTTCAACCATTGAGCCAGTTAAGAAGTTCTCTATCCCTTTTTTAGTTGATGCTAACTTAACACGGTTAGCTCTGGATCCAGTGGTGTTCTGTAACGAACCTTCTGTTAAAAATTTGAACAGAGGTCCCTTCGCTCTAGTGATAGCTGTACGAATTGGAGATAATACCTCCTCAGCTTGACGCATTGTAGGAGCTGTCGCTACTTGTAATGTGGTAGATGTGTCGACGTTTAAGTGATAGCTCTGAACAAATGAGGCATACATTGATTTTGCCCCACCACGAGCTAGGATAATAAACTGACGGTTGATTAATCTTCGTTTGAAAGATTTAGTGACATACTTACCACCATGACCATCAGGATTTGGTTCGTATACACTTCGTTCTTCGAAATAATACCAACCGTAAAGTTGTTCCGCCCAAAGTTTGAACGAATCCAGTAGGGTCAAATCACGACCGTCGGTTAAGGTCGACTCATTTTCGCAATACTTAATAAAACCCTCAACTGCTTCGTCATCGTAATAAATACCGGGGTTCGCTATGTTAGCATCGATACGGTTCATCTCTAACGAAATAAATTCGTTAACGGCGATATCGCCACGCATAACCGCCTCTCTAAACTGCCCGTAATACTTTGGAACAGCAGTGTTTGATAATACCATGTATTGTTACCACCTTTTATAGATAAATTGTATTGGAATTTCCTAGACGTAAAGTCTTAGCTGTAGAAACAGCATCGTATACTCTACGAGCTTTCTTTATAGGAGCTGGTCCATTGGCGGACCCTCTACCACGAGTCGCATAAGCTGCTGCGGCAGACGCTACAAATGAGAATGCTGCTGGAACAACGTACTTGTTAAGTGCGTTGCCTAACTGTTGGCTACCCACATTCTTAAGAGTATTAGTAATCCAGTTCTTACCTTTCTTCTTCTGTTTAGAAGTAAGTTCTTTGTAAGTCTTCTCAGCTTGTAGTCGCTCATTAATTTGTTTGAGCTTCTTAGTACTCATAGATTTGTAAGACTCTTTGGTATGAGCCTCCAAATAATCATGATGTTTGGATCCTGGTGACGAAACGACAGATTTGCCTTTACGACGTCCCCATTTCATCCCAAGGATACCATAGTGCTTTAATTCATTACTGTTCATTTAATATCGTCACCTCCTTAATTTGTTGGCCAAGGGTCATCCGTAATGTAAGATATTTTAGAAACCCTGATATCGCCGATATCTCTATCGGTTGGTACTGGGTCTGTGAATTGGAAACGTAAGTGATTTGCATCAGTAACACCACCTAAGTACCACGTTCCATATGGGATACCGTCGTCGTTGAAAATCTGACCAATCATCGAACCAGTAGATCTATACCCCATAGGTATACCACCGTTTGCTATAAGGAAACATTTCTTTTCACGGTTTCCTGGATGCCCAATAAACGCCGGGTTACCCCGTCTTACAATACCAAACCAACCCCATTGTAATCCGCCGAATTGATAAGTTACTGTATTATTAACTCTTCGGACTTGTAAATAAGAATTGCCTAGTTTAGATAGTATGTTTATGTTCTTCCAACCCGTATCTCCATCTAATACCGCCCAGCCTTGGTTACCGGAAGGTGTGCGTTTAATCCATTTAAGTGCGCCGTTTGTCTTAGCTGTATCAACATAGGTTTGACCTAGTTTACCTTCGACTTTACCATTCGGCATACCAGTACCAGTAAGTTCACTAGACGAAGTCGTTGGAGTAGCTGGTCCATTTTGACCTGAAGACGGTAGAGTTACTGTTCCACCACCGTGAGATAGCGTTAGTGTGTTACCGCTAAGCGATAGTGTTTGCGGGATACCGACACCGTCAGCTCCTTTAGGCCCTGGAGGTCCCATAGGTCCTTGTGGTCCAGTTGTGCCGTCTAATCCATCGGATCCGGCAGGTCCACGTTCACCAGTTTCGCCTCGGTCGCCTTTAGGTCCCGGAGGTCCGGCTGGTCCTTGTAAACCTTGAGGTCCAGTAGCACCAGGCTGTCCGTCTTCGCCCTTAAGTCCACGTTCTCCTGGAATACCTTGTAATCCTTGGGGTCCCATAGGTCCAGTTTGTCCGTCACGACCATCATTACCTTTATCGCCTTTAGGTCCAGGAGGTCCTGGAGGTCCCATTGGTCCGCGTTCCCCTGGAATACCCTGAGGTCCGGCTGGTCCTGGAGGCCCTTCAACAAGTTTAGGTCCAGATATAGGGTTCTCACCTTTGTTGTGAATGTCGTCTTCGGAATTAATACGCCACTCGAGTTCCTTGATTTGGTTGTCGTAGGCTTCTTTAACTCCACCAGTAGGTGGGTCGAATATCATCCTAACTTTCAAGTATACATAACTTCTAATGTGAGGGATGACGTCAGGATTACCCCCAATATCATCCCAAGTAGAAGTCGAATCTGATACGTAGAAATCGGATGGAATCTTAGCACCGAGTTGTTTCAGTGTGGAGAATGCTGAGTTAATGTACGTTAGAACGTCATGGTCAAAGTAGTCACTCTCCAACGGAATACTTAATAGTTTCTTGGTTGAGTCTAGAATGCTATTTGTATTTTGATTTACCATCCTTAATCACATCCTAGTAGAAAGTTCCGTAAGGTTCCACGTTTGCGTTACCGCTAGAGTTTGCAACTCCGGCAGCTACGTAGCGACGCTCACCTGATTGTCCAATGTATGATACCCAGATGTATCCTTCAGCAGAATATACTGAGTCATAGCGGAATTCTTCCCCTTCGTCATACACTGCAACTACTTCAGCTGATGTTGATGGAGCTGTACGTACGTTTACAGCAGATACTGTAACAGCCATAGTTCCATCTTCGTCTTTAAGTTTACCGTCAGCAGGTGCTGACGCTGGTTCTTGCACTTGTGTATTTTGAGTAGACTCGTCGTAGTTTGGATAGAACCATCCAATGACTTTACCCCAAGACTCTTGGAAGTTACGAGTGCAGTAACGAGCAGGTCCACCGTTTTCTAGTGAATCGGCATTACCGTCAACGTTTTGTTCGACAGTCTTCATAGTGTACCCGTCTGAATCTTGGTATACGTAACCAGTGTGACCATAAGGGTGTGCGTAAGTTTCCATTACGAAAAATGCTCCTGCTTGTGGCGCAAGTCCTGGAGCGTCATATACTACGTTTAGTCCAGCGTTTGCAGCTGCATCTAATAGGTCGATAGCATTACCGCCTAGTTCAACACCGAAGTGTTTGTATAGTAAGTAGTTGATTAAGTCTACGCATTGAGAACCGAAGTAACCATCGTGGTCAGCTCCGATACCATTGTCTGCTAAGTACTCAGCACTTGCATTCATTTCATAAACTGTTGCCATTTACATTCCTCCTTGTTGTTTCCATGGACATGTGTCCCATGGTTTGCGCTCAACGAACGCTGGTTTTAGAATACTCTCGTCTCCGTAGTGAATCCCATTGTGGGTTCTCAGACTTACAGAAATGAGGTAGTCTGGGTTCAATAAAAATTCTGTCTGGTTGATTATGTCATCAATCGTGATTGGGTTCATGTGGTGTACGATTATAGTTCCGGGAATCCGGTAATCGTCGAACTCTACACCCAAGTCGAATCCGTTGTCACGAACAATAACGTAGTCTCTGACTTCAAGCCAGTTGGCAGATTTATAGAACTCTTGGTTAAGGTACCGATTTCCTCCAAATGTGGAGTGAGCTACGACGCCGTTAAGTTTGAGGTATCGGAAACGCTCTTCGAAAGTCGGTAGTTTGATGAGCTCGGAATATCGTCTAATAGTCACTAGTGACCACCTCCACCGTATTCACGCATAGCATCCAGCGCGCTAGCATAAAGCTCTTCAACTTTCTTAGCAGATTTAAGAGACTCTGTTTTAGCTGTGATGAGCTCTTTCTGCTTCATAAGAATTTCTTTCTCTATCCGTTCTTTAGTCGAAGCTAGTTTCAAGTAATGAGTAATAACTTGCGAGGACGCTGAACCATCCCTGAGTTGTTGTTCTGCTAGGTCGACTGCTAGAGCAATCATCTGGTTCTCTCTCGCTTCAGGAGTCAATGCTGGTCTTGACTTCCTCTCGGTAAGTTTCGAATTGGTCTTAGCCATCATTAGTCCTCCTTTCTGTTACTATTGATAGACTTTGAATATAGTTTCGTAAAGTGCTCATTAGGGCTACACTAGAAGGAATGCCAAAAATGCGAAAGGAGATTTGGTTTCTTACAAATCTAGGAGACTAATAAAGGTGGATTATGTTGCTTTGGGAGCTAATTGGTTAAAAAAACATACCAACCAGTGTAGCCTTAATGAACACTTTACAGAAAACCTGTAAAATACTACCGAGCGGGACCCATGGGAAAGTGGATTGTCTCCCAAAAAAGTCCCCCCGGAGAAATTTTTAGTAGCGCGGCGATGCAGGAGGGGGTGCA
>ERZ1674051.30-NODE-30-length-50307-cov-18.734299_pt1 | contig 50307 bp, 27 predicted proteins | sample MGYA00581125_ERZ1674051 | MGnify/ENA primary metagenome ERZ1674051 (study PRJEB41354, sample SAMEA4873326) | human saliva metagenome | biome: human-associated habitat [ENVO:00009003]; feature: mouth environment [ENVO:08000002]; material: saliva material... | reverse complement strand
TATACGGAATCAGTCCAAAGCTATATAGCTTTCTTCGCCATCCTATATAGCTCTATCCACGCACTCATGTGCCTATATAGAGACCATTGCGCAAGCCCACCTCTTCATTACGCGTACCCTCTCCCCCCCCCGAAAATCGGAGTCTTTAGGCTGAGAAGTCCGAAGGAGGAAAGTGTGCGAGCTGTGAAGAGATGGCCTTGCGCAATGGTCTCATTATGGTGTCGCGCGCCGCAAGTGTGGCTCTCCCGAGTGGTGCTACAAGGCGCTCCTGAGAGAGGGCGATCTTACCGAAGACTTCGCTTAGTGCTGGTAGATACTCTGTAGATCCCTTGGGCGCTGATGCGGATGTTCAGCGGGCTCAATGAGGGGTAATTGTTTATATCAGAGGCTTTAACTATCTTTGTTGGCCAATAACGTTACGTGGGAGGGATTCCCACATCCAGCAGTGTATCACGCTTGCATTGAAAGTGATATACCCCCTTTGACTTCATGAGGGGCTTCTACCCTCTATCTCTCTATCTCTCGCTCTCTCTCTTGCTTTACATTAACATTAATAGTTTTTAGTATGAACAGACCCGATTGCAAGCTTCGCTATGAAGCCCCCTCCACTGAGAGTTTTGAGCTCAGTGCCACTCCTCTGAATATCTGCGTTCAGTTCTCTGGTGAAGCAGATTTTGAAGACTTCGAGGAAGGTGAAGCCCTCTAAGGTGCGCCTCTACCTCCTATTTTCACTCAACCATATTCAGTAACAGTATTCAATGAAGTTCAATTTACTCAAGTGCTCTGCCCTCCTTTGCGGGCTCTTCCTCCTCGGCTCTTGCGCCCAGGAAGCCCCCCAGGCAGACAACAAGACGCAGCTCGAAGACGGCCCTCGCGTAGCCGTACCCATCGAGCTCGAGGTATCCGTTGATGCCTTTGATGCCCCCAAGTCCCTTGATCAGGAAGCGCGCGCCTATACAGGCGTCAAGACCCCTATCACGGTCAAGGATGGTAGCAAGAAGGAACTCAATGACGACCTCTCCGACTCCTCTGTAGCTCAGAAGGTGCTTACGCGCTCACGTGCTAAGTTCATCGAGAAGAATCCTACCCTCGACGCTGTCGTCAAGATTGACGTTAAGCCAGCGGGCTCCGCTACCAAGACCTATATCGGTCAGGCTAAGATGGAATACAGTCCTACGAAGGATAAGTACACCTTTGGTGGTGATATCGAAATCCCTCAGGCGGTGGTCACTCAGGCGCAGGCCTCTGGTGCGACGACCACTATCACGCTCTATGCGGGTGGTGAGTACGATGAGGCGAATAAGACCTTCAAGCTCTCGTCTGTAATGGAAGAGGTGAGCCTCAGGGATCTTGCCACGACTCCTATCGAGCTGCCTATCCTCTATAAGTCTGAGCCCGTTGCCTTCAAGGTGGTGAACGGTGCTCTTAAGCCTGACAATAGCTCGTCTGTCGGGACGCTCAAGCCCCTTGGCTCGCTCCTCCTGGTGACCTTCCGCAACAACATGCAGCAGACGGTTACCTTCGATGGGATCAACGCTGTGTCCAACTCCTTCTTCGGGCCTAACAACCAGAATAAGAAGGCGGTCTACGACATCGCTACGGGTGCCTTCTCCAACACGGTCTCCTATGAGAGCCCCTATGCCAAGTCAACGGAGGGTGGTGCAGGCTACACGTACTTCTACAAGGACTTCTCTTCGGGTAGCTCCTCACTCCCTGGTGGTGGTGGTATCTCGATTGCTTCGGGTGCACGCTCCGACAAGGCCCTTGTCTTTTGGGGCTTCCATACGGGTGGTAGTGCTAAGGTCTCAACTTCGAACAAGCTGAAGGCTGTCACTGGCGCTTCTATGGAGGCTGACATCCTTACCCCCTCTACCTCCCTTCTGCACGTCTACGCGCAGAAGGTCACGGTAGGTGGTCTGACGCCTTCACGCCCTAACTACAGCATCGCGCCTATCGGTGGAGCCAACCTTACGCCTGAGAATGGTAAGGCCTATACGCTGAACTGCGAGTTCTACGAGCAGCCCCGTCAGATGTTGGGCTATTTCGCTAAGGGCTACATCTACAAGGAGAACAATGCGACGTGGAAGGACTATAACTTCGATGGCGGTGGCTCCAATGATCCCAATGAGTATCTGAAGAAGAGCCCAAGTGGCGGTAGCGGCTATAGGAATAATGGAAAAACTGACCGTAAGAGTTCAGCAGATAATTTCCTCCTTGTTAACTCTATGCAGGCTAATGAGGTGCGTGCTGCAAATGGTGGGGTCACGACCACTAAGGGGCAGATGTACCTCCCCAACGAGTCTTGGCTCAACCTCATTGGACTGAATCGTCCTATTGCGTTCGTGAGCAACGGGAACAGCAATGGACGCCTTAAGACGCTTGCTGGCTTCTCCTCGTCGCTACACTATCGTGGTCAGATCGTCCCAGCACAGCTCCCCTATAAGGATGATCCCACGGCATCGGGCTCGTTCCAGTACAAGGGCTTCGTTTATGCCGACTATCACAAGGACTACCAGACCCTAACTTCTGGTCAGTTAGCTGTCGCTTATCGCCAGCTCTATATGGAGCCTCGCAATAGTACCACAGGTTACCAGCCTCGCAGTAAGTACCAGACGATCATGCGTGTCATGACGACAGGTCTCTATACCTTGGTTGAGAACGAGGGAGGAGAAGATTATGGCACCTTCCCCAGTACGCTGACGATGGAGTCGCTCTACGTCGGTAAGTACTTCGTTGGTAACGTCATGACGACCCCGCTCTACGTCACACGTGGTGCATCGCGGCCCTTCCTCTATGCAGAGGATGGAGATAACTTCTGGCGCAACAACCTTGAGGTCTCTCGTGACCGCGTTGATCGTGCCCTCCTCAATGTCCCCACCTTCGACTACAATCAGATTGGTGCTGAGGAAATCCTGCAGGATGCTGGTAAGACGAGCTTTAGAAATAAGACCAAAGCTGCGCCTCTGATGAACCACTGGGGGGATGCTCCTACTGATGTCTGGTACTCGAAGGTTATCGGTAAGACTAAGGATTGGGTTAACTATGAAATCCATAATGCCGCTCTTATCGTGTCTGGTGATCCTCGACAGGTCGAAAATCGTGTCTATGGCTTTGCAGATGGGGCTAAGGGCTATATCTGGGTGATGGCTTTACGTGTGAATACCACAACAGAGCACGAGATTGTCAAGGGTCGTATGCGCACCTATACCTATCAGGTGCTTCGCCCCTACTCTACGAAGTATCAGGGTAACGAAGGCTTCCGCAACAACGACAACTAAGCTATCCGCGTAGAGTCCCTCTTATCATCGAGGCGCTGCCGAGTCATCCGACTCCGCAGCGCCTCGACTGCTTGTATCGGCCTATGGCTATATGGCTTGGGTCGTGAAGTGCTGTAGCGTGCCTGACTTTACACCCAATGAGTAGGGGACGTAGAGGCTGCAAGTCTCGTGGCATTGATGAGGTGTGGATAGTTGCCTGTATCTATTGCTTCAATTACCTTTGCTACACAAGATACATGCGCATGCGTAGGCTCAGAGCCGTCATCGTGTGTATGCTGAGCAGAGGGAGTTACTCTGCTTCGCACGTCGTAGGCTGCATACGAGCAAGCCCCTTGCTGGTATCTCCCCTTCCCTCTCCCTATCCGCATATATGATCTCCTCTCAATAATTAAATATCTTATGGACGAAATTTCCAAGATCACATCGGCGCTCACCGGAGGAGCGCTACCCGAGGGCTACAATCCCAAGGCGATCGAGAAGCTGGCCAAGCAATTTCAGAAGCTCAGCGAAGCACGCGTCATCCGGAACTATCCCATTCGTCACTTCCGCTATGACGAGAACTTCTACAGCGTCTATGCCTTCCCCATCAAGGGCACAGAGATAGCCCAAGAAACGCTGCAGCAGATCAAGGCCACTGTCGCCACGCTTGATTATGGACCTATGCGCTACGACTCGATGGCGGGTGCAGGTCCGGACTACTGGACGCTGGAGACCGAGAGGGGAAAGCACACTAAGGTATATGCTAATGAGCCTACGGCCATCTCGATGATCAGCGATGCCTTCGATGGGATCGTCATCTACACGCTCTCCGAATATGGGGTCTCTTACAAAAAGGCTGCACTGCACCAGGATATCCCCTATGTCGTCTTTGGGAAGAAGGGTGAGCCTGATCAGTTCGAGCTACATCCCATCAAGCAAAGCGACCTCGGACTCCCCGCTTCGGAGATCACTTATGAGGGTCACACCGCAGAGTCCCCAGAAAGTGCTCGCTATCAGTTCATATTCAAGGTCATCATAGCGATTGTACTGATCGCCTACCTCATCTATCGCTACCTACTCTAAGGTACTCGCCTAATCGGTAGAGCGATATATAGACATACTCCAAGCACGGGTACGCCCCTCCGACGATAGCCATATCGTCGGAGGGGCGTACCGACTTTTATTTCGTCCCATACCCCTTTCCCCGAAGGGATGGTGTGCACCTATATTGGTCGGTGGGTGAACCTATATATAGGTTGTTGCTCCGCGTAGGGATAAAAGTTGCGGACGAGTGGCAGATAAGTTTGGGCTACGTACGTAGCTCTAATATCTCCGTACGTGGATATTTGGATTGACGTGCCTGGTCTTTAAGACTACGTGCGTAGATGCAGGAAAACCACTGCGGGAAGGCGCTTTTCTTCACGAGAAGGACACTTTTCCCGACGCAGGATAAGAGGAATACTCGTGATAAGGCGAAGGGCTTATGTATCACTTCGGAGAGGCATATCCCCCAGTGCTGGATGGGGACGAGATGCCGCGGACAGCGGTTTATCAGACGGCATACCGCATCATTCCGCGAGAGAAAGCGGATTGGGTAAGAGGGCAGATACCTACTGCTCGGTATTTTGCTCTGGATGGGGGTAAAGGCTTGTATTTCTTCTCCTATCTGTGTACGTTTACATTATGTAAGCGAGCGTAATCCCGCACCGACCAGAGCCCCTATCTGCGGGGCTTCGTAGTGGTGCTCCCCTTCCTCTTCTCTCACCTCTTCCTACGCTCATAGAGAGATCTTTTTGAGAACCTACGATTAAACCCTGATTAGGGAACTTTATCTATATTTGTAGTGGTCCTACACGCCGTAGCTCCGCTCTAAACCAATCGAGAACATGTTACAGGAATTCACCCTCAACCGTGGTAGAGCGATCATCAACTTTACCTCGAAGTACTGCGATAACCGCCGTAAGATCCTTACCAGCTACGCCTATAGCCGGGTCGTCGAATCCTTCATCGCCCACCTGCGCAGAGACAACCCCGTCATCTATGAGGCCTTCATCCAGGGCTTCCGCGATGAGGACGAGCTGATACGTGACTTCATGGAGGTCATCCGTCTACTGAGCGTCTGCAGCGTCGAAGAGATCCTCGAGGTAAACAATAAGTATGCACCCTTCTTCAAGGACCGTGACCTCTTCCTCGAGGTCGTCGAGCTCCTCTATCACTACTGGCGCCGTATGGAGCGCATCGCCGTCGTCCACAACCAGCGTCAGGGAGATGGTGTGCAGAACGTCCGCTTCGTCCAGGCTTATGAGCTCTTCAACGAGCTGATCCTCTCGATCTACCGCCGCACGAAGGAGGTCGTCAATGGCTTCGCAAGTAAGGTCTACCGCCAGACGACTGCTGGGGCCAACGCTGGGCTCATCCTCATGGATGCCCCTTGGAACTACCCCATGGAATATAAGGGCCTCTCGGCGATCCCCTTCATCAACTCCATCGTCATCAACCCTCCCTACGTCACCTACACGAAGAAGAATACGCGCGACGGCATCTTCCGCGAGCATACGCTGAATCCCGTAGCGAACATGATCCTCAACGAGGACGAGTGGTTCCTATATCCCGCTAAGGTCGGTGACCTCCTGGCCTTCGTCTACTTCCACAAGGACTTCATGTGCCACGGCCTTGGGCTGGCCAACCTCTTCGAGCTGGCGCAGGAAGATGAGTATATCGGTAAGAAGCCAGATATGATCTATATCTTCGGCTATCCCGATGGGCACGAAGAGAAGCGCACCTTCTACTATAAGGACAAGAAGAACGATATCCTCATCGGCTACGCCAACTACTGCGATGAGATCGACTACTTCGGCTACATGAAGAAGATGCTCCTCACGCTGCACAACCTCAAGCAGATGAGCCGTGGCAACCTCCCCATCCACGGGGCTATGGTCAATATCATCCTGAAGAATGGGCGTGAGGCAAACATCATCATCATGGGTGACAGCGGTGCTGGGAAGAGTGAAAGCCTCGAAGCCTTCCGCACGCTCAACGAGAAGTACATCCGGCACATGCGTGTCATCTTCGACGACATGGGCTACCTCCGTCTCGGCGATGACGGCGTGGTGCGTGCCTACGGTACGGAGATCGGTGCCTTCGTCCGCACCGACGACCTCGATCCTACCTACGCCTTCAGCCAGCTGGACCGCGGGATCTACACGAACCCCGATAAGGTCAATGCCCGCGTGACCATCCCCATCTCGACGTACGAGCTGATCTCTAAGGGCTTCCCCGTCGACTACTTCCTCTACGCGAATAACTACGAGGATGTAGAGAAGAAGATCAGCCTCTTCAGCGATATGGAGGAGGCTATCAAGGTCTTCGAAGCGGGTGCACGCCGCGCCAAGGGGACGACGACCGAGCAAGGTCTGGTCACCTCGTACTTCGCCAACCCCTTCGGCCCCGTGCAGGAGCCGGAGCTGGCCGGTCAGCTGATTCGCCAGTTCTTCGCCTCGCTCTTCGAGCACCACGTCAAGGTCGGGGAGATGCACACCGGTCTGGCTGTCGAAGGCCACTCAAAGACCGGTCCTCGCGCCGCTGCCGAAGAGCTCTTCAGTATGATCAACGAGGACTAAGGCGCTCTGCCTGATCTCCTAATACAATACGCCCCCGCAGACGCATCGTCGGTCTGCGGGGGCGTATGCTTTATCAGTAGGCCACTGCGGGGAGCTCTTCCCGATAGAGACGGTAGCCGAAGACCGCGAGGGCAAGGAGGATATAATAGAGGAGGAGCGCACCGAGCCCCAGCGGATAGTGGAGCATAAGCGCTGGGATACCTTCGGCAAGTGCCACACCCTCTCGCATCAGCCCTGCACCCCATTCCAGTGGGGCAAGGAGTCCGCTCGGTGCCGTCCCGATGAGAGGGAGAAGGAGGAAGATGAGGAGGCTCGTAGGGATAAGGAGCGCCGAGAGTGGTACGACAAGAAGCGTCGTCCAGAGGAAGGCCAGCGAACTCTCACCGAAGAGATAGAGGCTTAGCGGTAGGAGGAGGGGCTGGACGGCGAGCGTCATCGCAAGGAGCGCCCACAGATAGCGTAGGAGGGGTTGGCGTAGCTCGCCAAGTAGTCCCTCAATGGGGCGGTAGAAGAGACGTATGCTGATGAGTGCCAGATAGGTCATGAGGAAGCTCGCACTGAAGAGGCTCGTCGGGGCATAGAGGAGCTGAAGGAGGGCGGGCAGGGTGAAGACCTCAAGGAGACAGATGGGGCGACGCAGGAGGCGGAAGCCAAGATACATCGTGAGCATACCCGCAGCACGGAGGGTAGGGATGCTCGCTCCCGTGAGGAGGGTGAAGGCCCATGCAGCAGCGAGGAGTAGGGCGCATCGCAGTCTGTCTCTCCGCCTCACGTAGGGTATGTATCGTAGAAGTAAGGTTAGCGCCCCGATGACGACGGCTAAGTGGAAGCCACTTACAGCTAAGAGATGCGCTACACCGCCCCGCACAAAGCTCGCACTTACTTCCCTACCGAGTGCATCGTGACGCTTCTCACCGAGTGCCATCGCGATGAGGAGATGCTGGGCATAAGGGCTGAGTGCGCTCGCTTGGATATGTGCGGTAAGTCCATCTCGGAGCCTGTGGGCATAGCGTGTAGGGGCGTGGAGAAGGAGCGTACTGCTGGACGTCGGCTGGTGGGCGAGGATATGGGCACGGCCGATGGCAGTCACGCCTTCGCTCGTGAGGTAGCGGGCATAGCCCTCCCGCTCGGAGGGTAGCTCACGGACATAGCTTAGCCTGTCAAGACTGAGGGTAAGGGTATCGCCCACCCGTATAGAAGCACTATCAGGGCGCCTGCAGGTGAGCTGGAGGAGTGCGGTGGGGATATCGCCTTCGTCTAAAAGGCGGATGCGCAGGCGGAGCGTGGCGTCCTGGACTTCTTCCTCTTCGGTGAGGACGGCGCGCAGGGGCGTGTGGAGTGGTAGCCTCACTTCGGTGATCGCCTCGACGCTGTGGGTGTAGTAGAGGCGTGCTATGAGAAGCAGTAGGAGTGTGAGCCCGAGACGGAGCGCACGGGTACGCCCTACTTGCGCGACATAGTGGCTGAGACGTGTGCCTTCGGCGAAGGAGACGAGCGCCCCATAAAGGAAAGCTCCTCCCCCACAGAGGGCCAAGCCGAGGCTCAGCGCTCTATGGGGGAGGAGCTCTGTGGAGAGATAGCCGAGGAGGAGGATACCGAGGGCAAGGGTGGTGTAGCTACGGCTCACAGCCGTGACCACCGAGGCGACGAGTCCCCGCTCGTAGCTTAGACGAAGCCTATGGACGAGAGAGTGCCTTGAGGCTACGGATAGCGGCCTTGGGGTCTTCATGCGAGAAGACGTAGCTCCCTGCCACGAGGACGTCGGCGCCAGCCTCTACGAGGGCGGCACCCGTCGAGGCGTTCACTCCGCCGTCGACTTCGATGAGGGTAGAGAGTCCGCGCTCATCGATTATACGACGCAGGCGCTGGACCTTGTCGATCGTCTGAGGGATGAACTTCTGACCGCCGAAGCCGGGGTTGACGCTCATCAGGAGGACCATATCGAGGTCAGCAAGCACGTCGACGAGGAGCTCTACAGGTACGTGAGGATTGAGGGTCACTGCGGCCTTCATCCCTGCGTCCTTGATCGCGCCGATGGAGCGGTGCAGGTGCGGGCTGACTTCGTAGTGGACGTTCATCGTGTCGACCTTCAGAGCTGCCAGCTCGCGGACGAACTTCATCGGCTCTACGATCATCAGATGCACATCCAGTGGCTTCTCGATGATGGGGCGGATGGCCTCAAGGATGGGGAACCCGAAGGAAATATTGGGCACGAAGACGCCATCCATGACGTCGATGTGGAGCCAGTCGGCCTCGCTCTGGTTGATGAGGCGCACGTCCTCCTCCAGGCGAAGGAAGTTCGCCGAGAGGAGCGAAGGCGATATGATCGCCTGCTTCTTGCTCATGGGTCTGGAGTGAAAGGGGGGGGTGAGGGAAGGGAGGTGGTTTAGAAGAGCGCAGCTAAGAGGCGCAGCTGACGAAGCGTCTCTTGGTGCCGAGGCTGTGTGCGCTCGAAGACTGTACGGGCAATAAGATTGAGTTTTTCTTTGTCAGTACGGGGGTAGGCTTGTTGCATAAGCAGTTTGGGATAATGAATGAATAATGGATGCCCTGGGGTAGCACCACGCTGGGGCGTACCCCAGGGCATAGATATAACGTAGTGTCTTCGAGGTCTATTATCCCCCGATGGACGTCTGAGAGAGTTACTTGAGGAGCTCCTTGATACCGCCGAGCGAGGAGAGTACGCCGGAGGCTTCGTAGGGGAGATAGACGGTCTTGTTGTCCTGCCCAGAGGTCATCTCCTTGAGGGTCTCGAGGTAGCGGACAGCGATGAGGTACTGGGCGGGGTTTGCACCTGAGCCTTCGACAGCCTGAGCGATCTTGCGGATGGCCTGAGCTTCGGCTTCGGCGGTGAGGAGCTTGGCTTCGGCCTCGGCCTTAGCGTGGAGCACCTGAGCTTGGCGTTCCCCTTCTGCGTGGTTGATCGCCTGCTGCATGCGCCCTTCGGACTCGCGGATCGTAGCTTCCTTCTGCCCTTCGGCATTGAGGATCTGCGCACGCTTGTCACGCTCGGCACGCATCTGCTTCTCCATGGCGTCACGGATGTCGCGGGGTGGATTGATATCCTGCAGCTCGACGCGGTTGACCTTCACACCCCACTTGTTCGTAGCCTCGTCGAGGATGATGCGGAGCTTGTTGTTGATGGTGTCGCGGCTGGTGAGCGTCTCATCCAGGTCCATTTCCCCGATGATGTTACGCAGGCTCGTCTGGGTGAGCTTCTCGATAGCGTCGGGGAGGTTCTGGATCTCGTACATCGCACGCATGGGGTCTACGATCTGGAAGTAGAGGATCGCGTTGATCTCGGTGACGACGTTATCCTTCGTGATGACGCTCTGGCGGGGGAAGTCATAGACGGTCTCACGCAGGTCGATATTCGTGATCTCGGTGAAGCGCACGAGGGTCTGCCCGTTGGCTCCTGGCAGCGTGTAGCGCCAGCGCATGGGACGTGGACGGTCGATGAAGGGGATGATGATGTTCACCCCAGAGGACAGCGTGCGGTAGTAGCGACCGAGTCGCTCGATGATGACCGTCTGAGACTGCTGGACGATGCACAGCCCCTGGTAGATGGTGACGATAGCCAGGACACCGATGACGATGGGGATAATGAACTCAATAGGCATGGTAGAGGAGAGAATGAAGGTGATTTATTGAATAGGCTCGACCTGAAGGACGAGGCTGGTATAGCCAGTGATACGGACTTCGCTCCCTGCGGGGAGGTCGTGGGCGACGGAGGAGATAGCGCGCCAGCTATCGCCGTCGACAGCGATGCGGCCACCACCATCACCTACCTTGATGGCTTCGCTCACGAAGGCCTTGCGGCCGATGAGGGCATCCATACCCGTCTTGGTGTCGCGGGCAGCGAACCAGCGTGCCATCAGGGGCTTAAGAAGCCACAGGGCAAGGAGGCTACCGACGCCGAAGAAGATCGCTTGGATGAGCCAGCTTCCGCCGAAGAGCGCAGGGACAATAGCCAGAAGGGCACCCACACCGAAGCAGGCCAAGATGAAGCCTGGCGTGATGACCTCAAGGGCGAAGAGTATGAGTGCGGCGACGAGCCACAGCTGCCATACTGGAAGGAGGGAGAGGAATTCGGGCATAATCGATTCGGTCCTTAGTAAGAGAGGTGTTGTAGCAAAGTTAGCCAAACTTCCCTACTATTCCTAGCTTCTTTGATTGTGTAATCGTGGGGGCACAAAACGTATTGACTATCTGTAGTCCGTTACTTTTAGGAAAGAGGAGGTATATGCAGGCTGGATATACCGAAATTTGAAATATATGTAGGGAGGCTCGTCCTCAACTTCAAGGGGCTCCTGAGCCATCTCCTCTTTCCTTTTAAGCCATGATTTGAGAAAGTCTTGAAACTCCTTGATAACAAGTGAAGAGCTACCATCCAGCTCAGAGATGAAGTCGGGAAAGTATTTGGTTAATGAATTTGTATCTTTCTTATTGAGATCCCAAATGGGATCTGGGAGAATGAGTTTGTATCCCGATTCTAGACGTTGAATAAAGTAGGGTATTAAATCTTCTATATGTTTCTCTATAATAGTCCTCATTGCTTTATCCATTTGCTTATGTTGTGTCGTGGGGTAATATTCGGTGTATGACTCCCCGAACTCATCTTCACAATCGACGTAATAGTAGGAGCGACACTCTCTCCAAAGGAGGTAGCAGGAGATTGGGTTAGACGTCTGTTTGTTGGCTACATATTTCAAAAATAAATTCTCTTTGATAGCTATAAGCTCCCTATAATCAAATGGAATTGGGAATGAATCGTCCTCTGTTGTTACATTCATTGTGAGCATACTAAGATAGAGAAGTACTCCTACTAGAATGTCATCACGATGAAATATCTCTTTTAGTTTCATGCCTAGTTGTTCCGTCTTATTCATCTGTTCCCTAAGCTTTCGAATCAAGCTGCTGATTTCGAGTTTGGTAAATGTTATTTTGTGAGAACCTATATAGAGGGCTACTAGGAGTACCTTTTCAGCCTTCTCTTGGCTATCAACTTCCTCTCGCTTGATCTTACGAGAAAGATCTTTGCACTGACCATTTTTAAACTTCTCTTGAATATAGGACTTGAGCTCTTCAAAGGGAAGTAGTATGTGATCACGGAATTCGTTTTCATCAATTTCACTTGCACGTAGGGTCCCGTAAAAGTATATTCCTATGTAATCTTTATGATTAATTTGTTTAGGAGCTACTTTTCTCATTGGTCCCCATAACTCGATCATAAGCTCGAGTACGAGTCCCGTACACTCAATCTGTAGATCTTCCCTGTATTTGGATAGATACGTGTCAAAATATATTATCCCTCCGTATCTTGGATGACTTGATAGAGGTTGCTGATTCAGAGTTGTGTTCTCTTTTCCGGTGCACATTACATACTGATCTCCATGTCTCGCAAATGCTCGCTCGTGATTCCCCCTTAGTAGATCAAAGACGCGAGGATATTGAATGCGTATCAATTCTAGAATAAACCAATCAAAAAGATTAACATTGGGATCAAGCTCCCTGCGACGCGAGGAAAGAGTGTTGCAAATGCGTTTGATTGACCGGATTGTAGGGAGGTGATCTCCAAGATTGATTGCAGATGTGACCTCTTTTGCCAGGTCTGTATAATTGGCTCCAAGTTTTTTTAGTTCATCTGTGAAGGCCTTATCTAATTGCTCTGGAGTGATCTTGGCTAAAGGATACTCCTCTTGCAAAATCTTCTCCATGTAGTGGTATGTCTGTTTGTGAAACTTATTCTGAAGCTGAGAGGAAACATATTCTTTATCATAGACTAGAATGTAGCTTATGTGAGGGAATGAGGACGTATTACGCACTAAGCTAAAGAGTTCAATTATCTCTTCGCTTTCAAGGCGGTCTACATCATCAATAAAGATGACGATTTTTCGTCTTAGGCGAGTAATCTCATGGCTTAGTATTTCATACTGTTCACTTCTATTTTGGGCATTGAAGCTCTGTGATAATAGGTGTCCACCAAGCTGTATCCAAGTGTTGTTGTCCTTGGCTAGGATGTGATCGACATATCGTATAAACCCTGAGGCTAGTGCCGAGCTGTAAGGACTTAGTGTACGACTGAGTTCATCAAAGAAGGTTTGTGTGAGATTGTTAGCCTTACGAAACATCCAAGGGTTGAAGTCCATTAGGATTATATCCTTGTTGTGGCTCTCCGAGAGATACTTCTTCATTGCCTCAATGAAAGATGTTTTCCCAGCGCCCCATGGAGCAGTGAGACCAAGAGTAAAAGCACTTTCTGAGGTGTCAGTTTGGAATATCTTTTCAGCGAGATGCTCTACTTCATTGTGTCTATCAAGCAGGTCGTTATTCCTATCTGTATGGTGCCGGTCTACACAAAAGCCTTTCACGTCTTGATTTGAATTGACTTGCTCTTTCCTCCTGTTCTTATACCAAGAGACACCTGTAACAATGGCAACATAGATGCAGATGACTAGCAGAAAGTCTATGTAGTAAAAAGGAGGTATTGGGGTTTTTGCCGCCTCATAATTTGGAATTCCCTTAAACCGATAATATCCCCAGCCTAGAAGTATAACCAGAGTATAAGAGAGGGCACTTTCACTTACGATATACCTACGTTCTATAAGAACTGTGCAATATCTGAAAGCGATCAATATGATGATAATACAAAGGGTAAAGCTGTATCCACTCGCATCAAAAAATTCTAGGAATGGAGTGACTTTCCTTTCAAAAAATGAGTGAAATAAGGCATAGAGTATAAGCAAGCTTAACAGAACCCATTGTCTTTGTATGTAGGCAAATAGCCAGTCTGTTTTTTTTGTTGAGGGCGTAGACTTTGATTCCATAGGCATGGGATTTATCCGCTGGAGGGGCGGGTGATGAGGGGTATTATGTGGGGTAAAATTAGCGAATTATCAGCTTTCCGGATATAGTTAAAGCTTCTTCGCTTGCGGGGCGGAGGAGGGAGAGGGAAGGGCAGTCGAGTGGTGAAAAGTGGAGGGTGCGTAAGTGCTTATTGTAGAGCGAGGTGGGAGGAAGCGTAGAGGAGGGGAATTGCGACCAGTACTGGTCAGCGATCGAACCAGTACTGGTCACCCATAGGAAGCAGTACTAGTCACCGCGCGAAGTAGTACTGGTCAGACGAGTGACCAGTACTGGTTGATTTTTAGGGGGTGCAGGCCTTCCGCCACGCACCGTGAGGGGGCGGGGAAGAGGAGGAGGGAAAAGGTCGGGGATTATTCGCCGAGGAAGGCGCGGTAGTCGGCGAGGGTCTCGCGGGTGAGGAGGGGGCGGTTGGCCGCGCTGAGGGGAAGGAGGAGCGAGCCTTCGGGGAGGGCGGGAAGGAGTCCCGTCGCAGAGGTAGCGCGCTCACGGAAGGTCTTGAGGTCGCTTGCTGTGGGGAAGCCTTCGATAAGGTAGCCCTTGAGCCCCGTCTCCGCGGGGAGCGGGCTGACCTGGAGCGTCCACTGCGTGAAGTGCGAATAGGCGAAGCTCATCAGCGCAAAGTACACCTCGTGGCGCGGTAGGCTCCCCTCGGGGTAGAGGAGCGCGAGGCTGACGACTTCTCCCGCTGCGGTTGGGGCGAAGGTCGTGGCGGGCCCTTCGGTCTCGCTTACGCCCTCGGTGCTACCCGTCGCGGGGCGAGTGAGGAGGGGCGGAGTGGTGAGGGTGCGCCCTGCGCGTAGGGCGGCGAGTAGGCTCGAAGCGTAGGGCATCAGCGGGGTCTCGGGATAGCGCTGGACGAAGTCCTCCAGGCGCTTGCGTAGCTGGGCCTCTTGTCCTGCCTGCACCTCGGTGAGGGCGGTGAGGAGGAGTGCCTTCGGGCGCAGGTCTTCGTCGTGATAGGGGAGGGTGTCCAGCTCGGTGAGGTACTCGCGAGTGCGGCTGACATCGCCCGTGCGGTAGGCCTTGTAGGCGGCATCATACAGCTCGGTGGAGCGGTTGGCGAGCCTTTGGAGGGAGTGTCTGAGCTCGGGCGAATGGAGGAGCTTCGCACGAGGAGAGTTGGGGAAGAGACGTAGGTATTCCCTGCGTAAGGCTTCGGCCTCGGCATCACGACCCTGTCGGAGGGTGAGGAGGATCTGACGGTAGGCGACTTCTTCCCGCTCGGCGAAGTGGGGGAAGTCTCTGAGGAGGCGCGTGTAGAGAGCACCCACCTCATCGAGGCGCTGGAGCGGGTCGTCGAGGACAGATGCCATACGGAAGAGGGCGCTGGCGAGGGTGTCCGTCAGCGCTTCGCGTGCCTTGGGGGTGAGGGGAAGGGCACGGAGGTAGGCTTCACGGCTTCGGCCTCTATCGGGTGAAGTGGCATCGGAGGCGCCTGCCTCTTCGGCTGTGGTGGGGGCTACGAGCGCGGCATCGAGGGCGCGCAGACTGCGGTTCCAGTCGTCGGTGAGCGGACGACTCCCCCAGCGCTGGCGGAAGGCTATACGGCCGAGAGCGATCTGCTGAGGGTCGTCGAAGTAGAAGCCCGCGGAGGTGCTTCGTGAGGTCGTGGTCGGCTCGTCGAAGGGTGAGCGAACGGCATCGCTGGGATCGTGCGCCTTCTCTCCCGTAGCTTCGGCACGAGCGATGAGGCTATCGATGTGGCGCTCCAGCTGGTCGGTAGGGAGAGCGGCAAGGCGAAGGAGGCTGTCGGCACGATGGGCGGTGCGTGCGTGGGGGGCGAGGAGGCGAAGTCCGGGTAGGAGTCGCTTCACCGTAGCGTAGTGGGGGTGCTGGCGCTGGAGGAAGGGGAAGGCCTTCTCGAGGGCTTCGGCAGCCTCTACGTAGCGCTGGTCTTCGAGCTCCAGCAGGCCTAAGCGGGTGTAGGCTTCGGCAGCCGAGCCGCGCAAGGTCTGTGCCGAGTCAATGCTTTGGCGAAGGGCGGTGCGGGCGGCTTCGCGCTGGTCGGAGGCAAGGAGCGCTTCGGCCAGAGCGAGGTAGATGGCGGAGCGGTGGGGGGCGTAGCGGCGTAGACGTGCCAGACGCTGCAGGTGATGGATGCCCGCCTCGCTCTCGGTGGAGAGGGCAAGAGTGCGGAGCTGGGCAGCAAGCTCAAGGGCGGGCTGGGGGCTTGTGCGCTCCGCACGGGCAAAATCCGCCTTCGCGGCCTCGCGTGCGCCCTGAGCTTCGAGGATCTGTCCGATGAGGAAGGAAAGGCGGGCACGCTGTAGGGCGCTTTTCTCCGCGCGAGCAAGGACGGTGAGGTGCGTGAGGGCGGAGGAGTCTTCTCCACGGGCAAGTGCGAGTTCGGCCGCTGCGGTATGGTAGAGTAGGGGAGCTTGGCGGAGGACTTCTCCCTCACGACGGGTGGCTTGCTGTAGTTCCTCCTCGGCATCAAAGAGCTCACCACGCAGGGTGTAGAGACGACAGAGGTAGAGGCGGGCGACGTCGCCGACCTCGGGCTCGGTGGCGTAGCATCGGAGGATGTCGGTGAGGGTGGTGTGTGCTGCGGAGAGGTCGCCGCCATAGAGCTGACTGCGGGCGATGAGGAGCCACGCCTCGGCGAGGGCGGGATTGTACTCGGTCTTCTCCTGCATACGCACGGCACGAGGGTCTTGCCTCCAGTGGGCAGGGCGAGCGGGCTTGCGGGAGATGCTATGCTCTTCGATGGCTTTGGTGGCCTTCTCTATGGTGCGGGAGAAGCGGGGAGCGGTGCCTGGTATCGTCGCGCGAGCGAGGACGGGGTCGACTGGCAGACGGAGCGTGTAGTCGTCGGTCGTGCCATCGAGTGCGGTCTGGTAGGTAGTCTGGTACGCCTCGCGAGCATTGTAGAGGACGTTGTAGCGCGTGACGAAGGCCTGCCACGTGCGGGAGCTCGCGGTATTCACGCGTCGGGAGCATGCCCCGAGGAGTGCGAGGAGAATAAGGAGAGTGGGGCCGAGTGCGCGGGGGCTTAGCCTCGGGCGTGCTGGGCCCTGCGTCGTGTGATGGCGCTGAGACATTTGCCGAGGGCAAGGAAGAGGAAGAGCAGGAGGATGATCAGCACACCCGAGGGGACGCTGATGAGGTAATAGCTTAGGAGCAGGCCGCCCACGTTGGCGATGAGGCAGAGGACGATGGAGCCGCAGATGATCTTGCGGAAGTCCGCCGTGAAGAGCCCGATAGTCGTCTGGGGCAGGGTCAGGAGGGAGAGGAGGAGCATGATACCCACCGAGCGGATCGTCAGCACGAGGCTCACGGCCACGAGGATGAGTAGTCCGCGCTCCCACAGCCCGACATTCATGCCACGCACACGGGCGAAGTCGCGGTCAAAGGCGGTATAGAGTATCTGTCGGTAGCCGACGCTGAAGAGCGCTATCAAGAGGACGGCAAGGAGGGCGAGGGCGATGAGGTCGCCCGTCGTGACCAGCAGGATATTCCCGAAGAGATAGGCGGGGAGGCTGGTGGCGTAGCCGGGAGTGAGCGTCATAAAGAGCACGCCGAGGGCCATGCCGAGTGCCCAGATGCTGGCGATGGCGGAGTCCTCACGGATGCCTTCGGTACGGCTGAGCTTGCCGATAGAGAAGGCGGCGAGGATGGCTGCACCCGCAGCAGAGAGGATGGGATTGATGCCGAGGTAGATGCCGAGTCCTATCCCACCGAAGGAGGCGTGCGTGATACCGCCACTGACGAAGACGATGCGTCGCACGACGATATATGCCCCCACGATACCGCAGACGATAGCGGTAAGGAGGGACGCCGCAAGGGCGTTTTGGAAGAACTGATAGGCGAAGATACTCGGCATGGTGTCGAGGTCGGTGCGCTGGGGACTTAGGCTGCGGGGCTGGGCTCGTGACGGCCGACGATGGCGTGGTAGTCGCGGTTCTCCCCGACGATGAGGTAGAGCTCCGGGCGGAGCGTCTCGGGGAACTCAACGCCACGTAGCTGGAGGCTACGCACCCAGGCGGGCACTTCGTCGGCATCGAGCGTGAGGAGGACGTCGCGGAACTCCTCGACTTCGCTCTCCTTGTAGGCGCTGGCACTGCGACCCTTGAAGCGGTCCAGCTCCTCGTCATCGAAGTACTCGATACGCTTGCTGACGGCAGCCAGCAGGCTATCGGTCTCACAGGTCAGGTGGTTGCCGCAGCAGCCCTCTCCGTGGGGTAGCTCCTGAGGCTCGGGCTCGATGACCTCGCCGCGGGCGATGCGTCGGGCCTTGAGGTACGACTGTATGGTGGCTGCGAGAGCAGCGATGGCGCCGAGGACGGCGAGAGCGATGACTATGACGAGGATACTTCCCATTGAGAGTTAAATCAAATCTATTCGTGAGTAAACTATGCTTAAGCATAAGTATATCTATGCAAAGATAGTTCATTCGTGAGGACCGAGCCTCCGTGGGGAAGGGGTGGTGTGAACCTATATTGGTCGGCGGGCTGACCTATATAGAATGATGCTGCGACCTATATAGATCGTCGTCGCGACCAATATAGGTCAGCCCGCCGACCAATATAGGTTCCGAAATCGCCTTCACATCAATACGTACTCCATAGGCGATGAGAGCTTGGCGTGAAGCCCTGTAGATGGGGGTGTGTCCCTATGCGGAGATAAAGAAAGCGGGGCGGAGCAACTGGTATGTTGCCCCGCCCCGCTGCGGTATCGTGTGTAGTCAGCTCCGCACTTAGAACATATACTGTACGCGGAGCTGCAGTGCGTTGACCTTCTTCGTATCGGTCTGGTCCCACTGCTTGACCTGCATGTGGTGGTAGTTCAGACGCAGTGCGACGTACTTATTCCAGTAGTAGGAGAGGCCGGCGCTGTAGTCGGTCATCTTACCTGCACCAGCCATACCTGCGATGTTTGAGTTCGTCAGCGCATTGTTGTCGGTGAGGTCGAGGAAGCCGTAGCCGAGCATGAGCTCGAGGTTGCCAGAGTTAGGAGAGTCGACCCCCGAGGTGACGTAGTTATACTTATAGTCTACGGGGTTGATGATCATCCCACGGGCAGAGACGTAGAAGCCCTTCGTGTCGTAGGCATTGCCCCCGACGCGGTTCACGTGCGACCAGTAGTACTGGCTGCTGACCTGGACGTTGTGGAAGATCCCCTGGAACTCGGCCGTGAACTTATTCTCCCAGCGGGCGTCCGTCAGGTCGAGCGACATCGCGTTGCGCTTGTCGACGGCCGTGAGGTACTTCTTCGAGTAGGCGATGTGCGAGCCGCCCTTGAGGTCGGACTCGGACTTCACGTGCATACCGCTGAAGCCGATGTGGAAGCCAGCCCCCTCGGTCAGCACGGGGCGCCAGACAAGACGACCTGCTACGGTGTAGCCCTGTGCGCCCTTGTCGGTGCTGGTGGTGAGAGCGGAGTTGTCAGCGAAGGCACCATACTGCCACCAGATGTGGTCGTTGGAGATGGTATGCATGATACCGATACGACGGCCTGGCTGGTAGACGTTTGCTTCGGGCTCATCGAGGTACTCCTTGCTGGCAGAGCTGTAGGCCGAGGAGAGACCGAAGGGCACGGTGTAGTGACCGGCGCGGATGAAGTTATTCTTGTTGAAGCTGTACTGCAGGTAGACGTCCTTGAGGGAGACCTTGTTGTTCGTGAAGGAAGCATCTCCACGGAAGTACCAGTTGTCGCCGTAGTACGCCTTGAAGCCGATACGCATATCGCGGATACCGATCCCATCGTTCATCGTACCGTCCTGCGTCTTGGCGGCATCATTCTGCGAGTAGGTCGCAGCGTCGAAGAGGGCACGACCCGTGACCTTGACCTCGACTTTTTCCTGTGCATTTGCCGCAGTCAGGGTAGAGAGCGAAGTGACTGCGATGAGAAGACTATGCTTGATATTCATGTGTTAGTAACTTCTTGCTTAGGATAAATAGAGTAGGGCTTAGAGGCTGTCCTCGATCTTGTCGTAGGCGCGGATAGCCTGGAGGAAGCGGCCGTTGACGTCGCTCATCAGGTAGAGACCGTCGGCGTTGCGCTTGAGACCCTTGAGCTGGAGTGGGTAGACCATCGGGGGATTCTGCAGGTTGAGCTGCTCGATGCCACGGAGTTGCTTGGTCGTCTGGTAGACGATGTTGATGTCGCAGTAGAGCTTGCCGTCCTTGCCTTCGTACTTCTCGAAGACGACCTTGCTACCGATAGGGGTCTTCTTCTCGATGGAGTTGGGGAGCTCGTAGGGCTCTACGTCGAGGGCTGCCGTGACGGAAGCGATGTTGGAGTCGTGCCCGCAGAGGAAGGAGAACTTACGGCCCTTGGCGTTCAGCTCATCATACATATAAGTAAGGAGCGGGTGAGCGACGTTGACAGCGACGATGGGTGCAGCGAAGAGCACATCACCGTAGACGTCCTTGATACGTGCGATCTGTGTCCAGTCCTCGAGAGTAAGGTCGTGACCGAAGGCCGCCTTCTTTTCATCGGGCTCTTCATAGTACTGGAGGATGAAGGCGTCGGAGCAGGTGTTAGCGTCCTTGAGTGAGCCCTTCATGCGGGGCTCTTCGCCACGCTCGAGGAGGATCTCGGTGTTGTAGTTGTCGAAGGCGCAGAGCTTACCTTCCTTGCAGGCGGGGGAGTCCTTGAGGTCGAGGGTCGAGGCCGTGATCTCGTAGGCCTTCTTGAGGCCCTCGTTGATACCGCGGATGCCGCGCTTACCGCCCATAGCGGCGATTTGCTTGAGGGCTTCCTTCTTGAAGGACTCGCTGATCTTCGTCAGACGGGGGAAGAAGACGGGGTCCATCTTGCTGGGGACGTAGCGGTGGTTGACCTGGATGTCTGCTACGGGGAGGAAGGCGGTGGTGAAGTAGCGTGCTGTGGCGATACAGCGCTGCATACTATTAGCGTAGATGTTTACTTCGTCTTTGGTGGGGTTTGCGTTTTCCTTGAAGAGGCCTGCATCGACGGCCCATTTACGGAAGTAGAGGCCGAACTGATTTTCCAGTGCGCCACCTCGTGAGGTGAGTTCGCTTGCGCCAGCGGTCCATGCGAACCAGGGGTGCGTGGTGACCTTCTCAAGAAGACTTCCCTTGGTGGAGAGTGGGGCGCGGATGTTGTGACGGCTCAGGATGACCGCCTCAGAGAGCGTGTACTTGTCCTTGAATTCTTGACTTCTTTGCTTCTGAGCAAAGAGGGAGGGCGCGACCGCGAGTAGCAAAAGTAGCGCCACTGAGTGTTTGAACTGTCTCATACGATATGACATAAATAAGTCCTCTTCGCGAGGATGTGACCGAATGCACCTGTAGTAGCTCTGCCTAAGTGGACAGGGAAATAGATCTTCCCCCTTCCTAAATCAAGGCTTGACAAATATAGTGATATTTGACCTTTCTGTATTTGGAACGCTCCTGTTTTTAAAATATGCATGGCTATTCTTTCGCTATTTTTAAATCTCTTTTAGGGGTGAGTGATGTGCCTAAATCAGAGTGGGGTATCGCTCTTATATATAGGTAGTTGTGAGAAGCTGCGGAGGAGGGTGATTGCGACCAGTACTGGTCAGCGATCGAACCAGTACTGGTCACCAATAGTAAGCAGTACTGGTCACCGCGCGAAGTAGTACTGGTCGGACGAGTGACCAGTACTGGTCGCAAAAGCCCCTGAATACGGGCTTTGCGGAGGCTGCTGTACGAGTATATACTATTTGTATGGGGATGAGCGTATAAGGATCAGCGCCCTTGCTAAGGGTGCACTGCCTTTCTTGATGCCGTGAAGACGCCTCCACCGAGGTGTCTGCGGGTAGAGAACGGAGGTGTGAAATGGGTGGATTTTGTAAGTGTCACGAGGAAAGCAGGTGCCTTTCTTAAATTATTGATAAAGTCCACCCTCTACGGCATGAAAATATTTCTATATTTGCACTCCCTTTGGCAGAGATGCTGAGGGGGCTACGAATTGGCGTCCTGTGAAGGGATTCACAAGCATTACTACTCAAATAATATATATCGCTTAATTAACTACCGCATGAAGCAAGCAAAGCATTGGGCTGCGGCCCTCGCGCTGGTCCTGGCCTCTGGATGGAGTGCCTTGGCTCAGACGATCAGCTCGCCCAATAAGGGTCTTCAGCTACACTTCTCTCTGAGTCAGGACGGGGCACCTATGTACCGCCTCTCCTTCGCCGATGGGCAGGAGATCATCCGTCCCAGTCATCTCGGTCTGGAGATGACCGATGCGAAGAAGTCCTTCGACAAGGGCCTCGAGGTCACGGACACGAAGGAGTCGACCTTCGATGAGACCTGGAAGCCTGTCTGGGGCGAGGTCAAGTCGATCCGCAACAACTACAACGAACTGCTCGTCACGCTCAAGAAGAAGAGCAACGGCGATCCCATAGCTATCCGCTTCCGTCTCTTCGATGACGGGCTCGGCTTCCGCTATGAGTTCCCCGGCGGCAAGAATCGTAACTTCTACGTCGTCAAGCGCGAGCTCACCGAGTTCGCTATGACGGGCGACCACAAGGCGCACTGGATACCCGGTGACTACGACACCGAGGAGTACGACTACCAGCACAGCCGTCTCACTGAGATCCGTGGGCTCTTCGACAAGGCCTTCACGGAGAACTGCTCCCAGACCGCCTTCTCTAAGACGGGCGTACAGACGCCGCTGATGCTCAAGAGCGATAAGGGTGTCTACATCAACCTCCACGAAGCAGCACTCATTGACTTCCCAGCGATCAACCTCGATCTGGATGACAAGACGATGACCTTCCGTGTGGAGCTGACGCCTGACGCACAGGGCAACCGTGGGCACATCGAAGCGCCCTTCAACACCCCTTGGCGTACGGCTATCGTCAGCCGTGATGCACGCGCTATCCTCGCCTCGAAGCTGACGTACAACCTCAACGAGCCTTGTGCCTATGAGACGACCGACTGGATCAAGCCTATCAAGTATGTAGGTGTCTGGTGGGAGATGATCACGGGTAAGAGCTCTTGGGCGTACACCGACGACCTGCCTTACGTGAAGATCGGTGAGACCGACTACTCGAAGGTGAAGCCTAATGGCAAGCACGCTGCCAATACGAAGCACGTCAAGGAGTACATCGACTTCGCCGCTAAGCACGGCTTCGATGCAGTCCTGGTCGAAGGCTGGAATATTGGTTGGGAAGACTGGTTCGGCAATAGCAAGGACCGTGTCTTTGACTTCGTCACTCCTTACCCCGACTTCAACGTCGCTGAGCTCCATGACTATGCTAAGAGCAAGGGTGTGAAGCTCATCATGCACCACGAGACCTCCAGCTCGGTCACGAACTACGAGCGCCACATGGAGAAGGCGTACAAGTTCATGGGTGACAACGGCTACTCCGCTGTCAAGAGCGGCTATGTAGGCAACATCATCCCCCGCGGTGAGTACCACTACGGTCAGAGCATGGTGAACCACTACCTCCACGCTGTCAAGGAGGCGGCTAAGCATAAGATCTCCGTCAATGCCCACGAGGCCGTCCATATGACGGGTCTCAGCCGTACCTATCCCAACCTCATCGCGCAGGAGTCGGCACGTGGTCAGGAGTATCAGGCCTTCGGTGGTAACAAGCCTAACCACCTCACCGTACTGCCCTTCACCCGCCTCATCGGTGGTCCGATGGACTACACGCCTGGTATCTTCCAGATGGATGTCAACAAGTACAACCCCGAGAACAACTCCCACGTCAACACGACGATCTGCAATCAGCTGGCTTGCTACGTCACGATGTACAGCCCCCTGCAGATGGCAGCTGACCTGCCCGAGGTGTATGCGAAGCACATGGACGCCTTCCAGTTCATCAAGGATGTAGCTGTCGACTGGGACGACACGAAGATCATCGAAGCTGAGCCAGGTGAATACATCACCATCGCTCGTAAGGCGAAGGACTCCGACAAGTGGTTCGTGGGTAATGTCGCTGGCTATGACGGCCACAAGACGACCCTCACGCTCGACTTCCTCGACGCGGGTAAGACCTACACCGCTACGATCTACGCCGATGGCAAGGGCGCAAACTACAAGACCAATCCCGAGGTCTACACCATCCGCAAGGTACAGGTGAAGAAGGGCAGCAAGCTCTCGCTCACCTCTGCTCCTGGTGGTGGCTTCGCGATCTCTATCCTACCTAATAAGAAGTAAACACCGAGGTCTCCGACCGCTCTCCACAGCTCTACTCACAGAGAGTCGTGGAGTGCGGGTGGGGACCTCTCCTTTTTCACTTACACAGAGCACTTCATATGAAAGCGATTCTGCGCCTTACCTACCTCTGTCTATCCCTACTCTTCCTCTCCCTCTCAGCCTCCGCACAGGACGTGCAGGTCAAGGGTCAGGTAGTAGACGACAAGGGCGAAGCCGTCATCGGGGCTTCCGTCAAGGTCAAGGAGACCCCTCAGGGCGTCATCACCGATATCAACGGGAATTTCTCCGTCCGTGCCCCCAAGAATGGGCACCTCATCGTCTCCAGCGTCGGCTATGCCACGAAGACCGTAGCTCTCAGTGGCGCTACGCTCCCGCTGAAGATCGTCCTCTCCGAGAGTGCTGAGAACCTCAAGGAAGTCGTCGTCGTCGGCTACGGCTCGATGCAGAAGAAGGACCTCACCGGATCCGTCAGCACCCTCAATGCGAAGAACTTCCAGAAGGGTGCTATCTCCACGGCCAGCGACCTCCTCGTCGGTAAGATCGCGGGGGTACAGATCACGCCCGAGGGCTCTCCTGGGGCTGGTGGCCGTATCCGTATCCGTGGTGGTGCTTCGCTCAATGCTAGCAACGACCCGCTCATCGTCATCGACGGTGTGCCCATCGAGAACACGGCTGTATCTGGTGCACCCAGCATCCTCAGCTCACTCAACCCTCAGGATATCGCTTCGATGAACGTCCTCAAGGACGCTTCTGCTACCGCTATCTACGGTTCGCGCGCCTCTAACGGGGTCATCATGATCACCACCAAGCGTGGTAAGGTCGGGCAGAAGACCCAGATCGCTGTCTCCGTGCAGAGCTCCCTCTCCGAAGCTGCTCGCCGTGTGCGTGTGCTCTCGGCTGACGAGTACCGCACGCTCATCCAGCGTATCTCCCCCGCTACGGCTTCTAAGCTCGGCACGGCTAATACTGACTGGCAGGACGAGATCTATCAGCTTGCCTATGGTGGTGACTACAACGTCAGCGTCAGCGGTGCTGCTGGCAAGCTCCCCTACCGCGTGTCTACGGGCTTCTACCACCAGGAGGGTGTACTGAAGACCGACAAGATGAATCGCTTCAGCGGTGACATCAGCCTCAATCCCCGTCTCTTCGACAATCACCTCTCTATCGATGCGAGCGTGAAGCTCAGCGCTACGCACAATCGCTTCGCTAACAAGGAAGCTATCGGTGCTGCTGTACAGTTCGACCCCACGCGTCCCGTCCGTGATGCTGACGCTGCCTACGCGCCCTTCGGTGGCTACTGGACACAGCTAGACGGGACAGACCTCCAGAAGCTCGCTCCTAAGAACCCTGTCGCTCTCCTCAATCAGAAGGAGGATATCAGTGATGTCTTCCGCACGATCAGCAATCTGAAGATCGACTATAAGCTCCACTTCCTCCCCGAGCTGAAGCTCAACGTGAACCTCGGCTACGACTACGCTTCGGGTAAGGGTACGGTCGTCATCCCCGAGAACTCCTCCCTCGGATGGCAGCGCTACACTCTCAAGCAGGCAGGCCAGCCCGACGTCTATAAGAGCGGTACGAACAATGCTTACGACCAGCGCAAGCGCAGTCTCCTCTTTGACTTCTACGCGAACTACGTCAAGGAGCTTCGCTCGCTGAAGAGCCGCGTCGACGTCATGGCAGGGTACTCCTATCAGGACTGGAAGACCTTCGTCCACAACACGCCTGACTACACCTACGACAAGACGCTCGTATCGACTCCCGTCTACGAGTACGACTACCCACAGAATACGCTGGTGTCCTTCTACGGCCGTCTGAACTACAGCCTCATGGACCGCTACCTCTTCACTGCTACGGTGCGTGCCGACGGCTCGTCGCGCTTCAGCAAGGAGAACCGCTGGGGTATCTTCCCCGCTCTGGCACTCGCTTGGCGTATGAATCAGGAGAACTTCCTCAAGAACGTCTCTTGGATCGATGACCTCAAGCTCCGTCTCGGCTATGGTGTCACGGGTCAGCAGGATGGTATCGGGAACTACACCTACCTCCCCTTCTACTCGCTCAGTACGAATACGGCGACGTATCAGTTCGGCGACCAGTATTACAATATGCTCCGCCCCGCTGCCTACGATGCGAATATCCACTGGGAGCAGACGGCTACCTACAACGTAGGTCTTGACTACAGCTTCATCAAGGGCCGCCTCTCTGGTACGCTCGACTTCTACCAGAAGAAGACCAGCGACCTGCTGAACGAGATCCCCACGCCTGCAGGGGCGAACTTCTCTAACCGCATCCTCACGAACGTCGGTAATATCTCCAGCAAGGGCTTTGAGTTCAGCATCAATGCTACCCCCATCCAGACCAAGCGCCTGACGTGGGATGTGAGCTACAACATCAGCTCCAACAGCACGCGCATCACCAAGCTCAACGCTGTCGAAGTCCCCGGCTATCAGGGTGTCCCCACGGGGGGTGTCACGGGTGGTACGGGTACGAATGTACAGATCCACTCCGTCGGCTATGCCCCTGGTACCTTCTTCGTCTACGAGCAGAAGTACGATGCTAACGGCAAGCCGCTGGAAGGTCAGTTCGTAGACCGCCACGAGGATGGCGTCATCAACGAGCTGGACAAGTACCGCACGCACAACCCCGAGCCTAAGGTCACGATGGGCTACTCCTCGAGCCTCACCTTCGACCGCTGGACGCTCTCGACCTCACTTCGCGCGGGTCGCGGGAACTATATCTACGACAACGTCTCGGCCTACATGGCTACGCACACCGCTGTGCTCAACTCGGGTCAGTACTTCCGCAACACGACGCCTGAGATCAACGTCTCAGACTTCCAGACGAATAGCGATAAGCAGATCATCTCGGACTACTACCTCCACAAAGCTTCGTACCTCAAGATGGACAACCTCACGCTCGCCTATGACTTCGGTCGTATCCTCGGGCGAGCTAACCTCCGTGCTTCGGCTACTGTGCAGAATGTCTTCACGCTCTCTCCCTACAAGGGTCTTGATCCTGAGCGTGCTATCGACTTCAGCCTCTATCCCATCCCACGTACGTACTCGCTCAATCTCTCCCTCACGCTCTAATCTTCACAGCCGATCATGACTACAGATAAGAAGATTCTTCGCCGAGGCCTCACGGCCCTTAGCCTTGTCACGGCTCTCGGCTTCTCCTCCTGCACCAAGGATCTGGATCGCTTCCCCACCAATGGGGAGACTTCCCAGACGATCTATAACTCCCCTGCAAAGACCTTCCAGGCGTTCGCTAAAGTCTACGGCGCATTCGCCCTCTCGGGCAATGGTGACGGTGGGGATATCGCGGGTATCGACGAAGGGGCGAGTGACTTCGTTCGTGGCCTCTTCAACCTCCAGGAGCTGCCTACTGAGACGGCTATCTGCGCCTGGGGTGACGGTGGTGTGCCCGACCTCCATGCGATGAGCTGGTCGTCGTCGAACCCCATCGTCCGCGGCCTCTACTACCGCTCGATCTATCAGATCAAGCTCGCCTCAGAGTTCCTCAAGAACACCGAGTCGCAGGCCTCCGATGCTACGGTCCGCACCTACCGCGCCGAAGCTCGCTTCCTGCGTGCCTATCAGTACTGGGTGCTCATCGACCTCTTTGGCAATCCTCCCTTCGTCGACGAGTCCACACCTACGGGTAAGGTCTATCCTCGCCAGATCAGCCGTAGCGAGCTCTTCAACTATATCGAGAGCGAGCTGAAGGCTATCGAGAGCGACCTCAAGACGCCTAAGGCAGGTGACTACGGTCGTGCCGACCAGGCTGCTGCCTGGGCCCTGCTCTCTCGTCTCTACCTCAATGCCGAGGTCTACACGGGTACGGAGCGCTACGCCGATGCAGCTACCTACGCCGAGAAGGTTATCAGCTCGGGTAAGTACAGCCTGCACTCCACCTACGCAAACCTCTTCCTGGCGGACAACAACCTCAGCAACCCTGAGGTCATCCTCTCCGTCAACTACGATGGTAAGAAGTCGCAGAACTGGGGTGGTATGACCTTCCTCATCAACTCCTCTACGGGCGGTACGGCTAAGGCAGTCACGGGTGTAGCTATGGGTGTCAATGGCGGCTGGCAGGGTAACCGCGCTACGAAGGGTCTTCTCGACCTCTTCGGAGCGAATAAGGCGACCGACAAGCGCTGCCTCATGACGGCAGCTGCCACGGCAGACATCGCCTCGGTCACGAACTTCGACCAAGGGGTCTATGTCCATAAGTTCCGCAACGTCACCAGCACCGGTGCCAACGGTAGCGATGGCGACCAGTGCGATACTGACTTCCCCCTCTTCCGTCTGGCAGAGCTCTACCTCAACTATGCTGAGGCTGCTGTCCGCGGTAAGGCTAATACGGCTACGGGTCTGCAGTACCTCAATCTCGTACGTGCTCGTGCCTACGGTGGTGCTACGACGGGGAACTACTCCGCCCTGCCTTCGCTCGACGAGATGCTCGCTGAGCGTGGCCGTGAGCTCTTCTGGGAGGGTCACCGCCGTACGGACCTCATTCGCTTCGGTAAGTTCGTCTCCGCTGACTACGTATGGCCCTGGAAGGCTGGTGTGAAGGCTGGTGCTGCTTCGCAGGCCTACCGCACGCTCTATCCGATCCCTGCGGATGATATCCAGGCGAACCCCGAAAAGCTCAAGCAGAACACGGGTTACTAATCCAGCATAGGGTGCACTTCGCTCCCTCCGACGGCTTCGCCCCCCACGGGCGATCCCTATAGAAGACTTGCCCTCGAGCTCCCGCTGTGGAGCCCGAGGGCAAGCTGCTTTATGTCGTCTCCTTGCACGCCTATATGTGACTGTCTAATAGAAGGGGGTGTGTGAAGCTATATTGGTCGCTGAGCTGACCTATATAGATCGCTCTTCCGACCAATATAGGTCACGACGCGGACCTATATAGGTCAGCCCGATGACCAATATAGGTCGGTAGCACCTCCCACGGGTGTCACCTACAGATGTCGTGGGAGAGAGGGAGTTGCGACCAGTACTGGTCAGTGATCGAACCAGTACTGGTCACTAATAGGAAGCAGTACTGGTCACCGCGCGAAGTAGTACTGGTCGGACGAGTGACCAGTACTGGTTGGTTTTTGCTCCTGCTAAGAGGCTGTCTGACTGTACCCTTTTTTGAGGATGAAGTCGAGGGGATCGAGTCGTGTGGGGGCAGGGGTACTCTACTTAATTGTAGTGGCCTATGAATGATCCTCCGAGAAGGCGAGGTGTAAACAACTACTGGTCTGGATGCGAACGACTAGTAGTTTGGGGTGCAAACGAATAGAGGTTCGCTATCCAAACGACTATTGGTTCGTGCGCGGACGACTACTGGTTTGAGCGCGAACGACTATTGCTCTTCTCTTACCTTCTCTATGGCTCCACGCTATGCCCTTGAGGGAGCACAGCTTGCACCTTGATACGCTTGCCCTTCAGATAATTCTCCGTCAGCCAGCTGCTCCCGTCAAAAAAGCGTACCTTTGCATACATAAGGAATAACGACGCTATGACCCAAGCCGAAGACCAAGAGCTCCAGCGATTACAAGTCAATATCCGACGTCTCGCCGGTATTGTCGCAGAGCAGAACGAGAAGCTCGCTCAGCTCAGGATGCTCCTTCAGCAACGGGATGAAGCTCTTCTTGCGATGCAAGAAGAACTCAAGTCAGTGCGACGACACGAAGCGACCTTGGCCACTGCCTCGGCACTTGTCTCTCCTGATATGGGAGATGTCAGCCGTAGGGATGCCCGGGAGCTCCTTGATGGGATCATCAGTCAGCTCGACCGCTGCATCAGCCAGCTCACCAGTGAGCCCGAGGCCACCGCAGCGCCTGAGCCCGAGATATAGTCAGAGACCGAATAGCTTGGGGCCACCCCGCCCCGCTACCGATATATGGATACCAATACCAGCCCAGAGGCCCTGCAGCGTATCACACTCGCTGTCGAGCACACCCGCCTCTCGCTCTACGTCCCTCGCTCCGAGGAACGCTTCTACCGCGATGCAGGTGAGGAGATTGCCACTACGCTGCGTATCTACCGATATAAGTACCCCAATCGCTCCGAGGTCCCCGCAGAGGGATATCTGGCGATGGCTGCTATCGATATCGCTACGCGCTACAAGCAGGTACACACTGCTCTGGAAGCGCGCAAGCAGACCTTGACTCCACGCCTCGTGGAGGTCAATGAGGAGCTTGAGGCTCTAATTCGTCAGGCTCGACAGCTCATTGACGATCCCCCTACCTCGTCCCGATAACCACAGCGTCCCTTTCCTTCAGCATTACATTTATTTCAGACAAAGGAATGGGAACAATTACGATCATTATCATCTGCATCGGTGCGCTTATCCTCGGTGCGGCCCTCTCGTGGGTCGTCTCGGAGAAGCTCCTCGGGCAGAAGACTCGTGCAATCCTCAGTGAGGCAGAGCGTGAAGCTGAAGTCCTCAAGCAGAAGAAGCTCCTTGAGGTCAAGGAGAAGTTCCTGCAGCTCAAGGGCGACCTCGAGCAGCAGGTGGCACAGCGCAATAATAAGCTCAAGCAGATCGAGGGCCGACTGAAGACCCGCGAGCAGGAGCTCACGCAGCGCCACAATGAGGTAGAGAAGCGCAACCAAGAGATCGATATACTCAAGGAAAAGCTCGCCCTACAGAGTGAGGGCATCGAGCTGAAGAAGGAAGAATACGACGTCAAGAAGGCCGAGTACGAGGAGAAGAAGGCTGAACTGGAGCTCCTCCGTCAGAGCGAGCAGAAGCGCCTCGAAGCCCTTGGCGGACTCTCTGCAGACGAGGCGCGTGAGCGTCTTATTGAGAGCCTTCGCGCCGAAGCCAAGGACCAAGCTCAGGGCTATATCAATGAGATCATCGAGGAAGCGAAGATGACCGCCAACAAGGAGGCCAAGCGCATCGTCGTACAGTCGATCCAGCGCCTGGCGACCGAGACGGCTATCGAGAACTCCGTCACCGTCTTCCACATCGAGAGCGATGAGATCAAGGGCCGTATCATTGGCCGTGAGGGGCGTAACATCCGCGCCCTCGAGGCCGCTACCGGTATCGAGATCATCGTCGACGACACCCCCGAAGCCATCGTCCTCAGTAGCTTTGACCCCGTGCGCCGTGAGGTAGCACGTCTGGCCCTGCATCAGCTCGTCCAAGACGGCCGTATCCACCCCGCCCGCATCGAAGAGGTCGTCTCGAAGGTGCGTAAGCAGATCGAGGAAGAGATCATCGAGACGGGGAAGCGCACCGTCATCGACCTCGGTATCCATGGTATGCACCCCGAGCTTATCCGCCTCATCGGTAAGATGAAGTACCGCTCGTCCTACGGGCAGAACCTCCTCCAGCACTCCCGCGAGACCGCTAACCTCTGCGCTATCATGGCCAGTGAGCTGGGTCTGAACCCCAAGCATGCTAAGCGCGCCGGCCTCCTGCACGACATCGGTAAGGTACCCGATGACGAGCCCGAGCTGCCACACGCACTCCTGGGGATGAAGCTCTGTGAGAAGTACAAGGAAAAGGCGAACATCTGCAACGCCGTCGGGGCACACCACGACGAAATCGAGATGGAGAGTCTCATCGCCCCCATCGTCCAGGTCTGTGACGCCATCAGTGGCGCGCGTCCCGGTGCCCGCCGTGAGATCGTCGAGGCTTATATCAAGCGTCTCAATGACCTCGAGCAGCTCGCCCTCTCTTACCCAGGAGTGGTGAAGACCTACGCTATCCAGGCGGGTCGTGAGCTCCGTGTCATCGTCGGCGCAGAGAACACCGACGACAGTAGTATCGCTACGCTCTCAGCTGAGATCGCTAAGCGCATCCAGGACGAGATGACCTACCCTGGGCAGGTCAAGATCACCGTCATCCGCGAGACCCGCAGCGTCAGCTACGCCAAGTAATCTCCCGAGGTGTGGGGCTCCTCCCCGCACAAGTGGGTGGCGTATGGCAACCAAATTCCCCTGTAGCGTGTTTACAGCGTAGGAGGAATAACATCCATATTTATTGCATGCAAGATAACGATCAGATCATCGACGAGGTCACCTCGAGTGATTACAAATATGGCTTCACCACCGACATCGATACCGAGACCATCGGCAAGGGGCTCAGCGAAGAGACCGTCCGCCTGATCTCGGAGAAGAAGGGTGAGCCAGAGTGGCTCCTGCAGTTCCGTCTCGAGGCATACCGCCATTGGCTGACCCTCGAGCAACCCGACTGGGCGCTGCTGAAGATCCCCCCTATCGACTATCAGGATATCATCTACTATGCCGCTCCGAAGAAGAAGGAGGGCCCGAAGAGCCTCGACGAGGTAGATCCGGAGCTCCTGCGCACCTTCGAGAAGCTCGGTATCCCCCTCGAGGAGCAGAAGATGCTCTCAGGGATTGCCGTCGACGCGGTCATGGACTCCGTATCGGTGAAGACGACCTTCCGCGAGACCCTCGCCGAGAAGGGCATCATCTTCTGCTCCTTCAGCGAAGCCGTACGCGAGTACCCCGAGCTGGTGAAGAAGTACCTGGGGGTCGTCGTCCCTTATACCGATAATTACTTCGCTGCGCTGAACTCCGCCGTCTTCAGCGATGGCTCCTTCGTCTACATCCCGAAGGGTACGCGCTGTCCGATGGAGCTCTCCACGTACTTCCGTATCAATGCCATCAATACGGGGCAGTTTGAGCGTACACTCATCGTCGCTGACGAGGGTGCCTACGTCAGCTACCTCGAGGGCTGTACCGCTCCCCAGCGTGACGAGAACCAGCTTCACGCCGCCATCGTCGAGATCATCGTCGAGAAGGAGGCTGAGGTGAAGTACTCCACCGTGCAGAACTGGTACCCTGGCGACAAGGAGGGTAAGGGCGGTGTCTACAACTTCGTCACCAAGCGCGGCGTCTGCCGTGGAGCCAGCTCCAAGCTCTCCTGGACTCAGGTCGAGACGGGCTCGGCGATCACGTGGAAGTACCCCAGCTGTGTGCTCGAGGGGGATGACTCCGTAGCCGAATTCTACTCCGTCGCTGTCACGAACAACTTCCAGCAGGCCGACACCGGTACGAAGATGATCCACCTCGGGAAGAACACCCGTAGCCGTATCGTCTCGAAAGGTATCAGCGCTGGCAAGAGCCAGAATAGCTACCGCGGGCTGGTCTACGTCGGCCCCAATGCGGAGAATGCCCGCAACCACTCGCAGTGCGATAGCCTCCTGCTCTCCGATCGCTGCGGTGCACACACCTTCCCCTACGTCCATGTCGACAACGACACGGCGATCATCGAGCACGAAGCCACGACGAGCAAGATCAGCGAAGACCAGATCTTCTACTGCCAGCAGCGTGGTATCGGCGTCGAGGAGGCTGTGGGCCTCATCGTCAATGGCTACGCCAAGGAAGTCATGAATAAGCTCCCGATGGAGTTCGCTGTCGAGGCTCAGAAGCTCCTGAGCATCTCCCTCGAAGGCTCCGTAGGCTAATCCCCATCACCCCCATTTCCGAATCATACAGATATGCTTAAGATAGAGAACCTCCACGCATCCATTGGAGATAAAGAGATACTCAAGGGAATCAACCTCACCGTAGGCAAGGGCGAGGTACACGCCATCATGGGCCCCAACGGCTCGGGGAAGAGCACCCTCTCATCGGTCCTCGTCGGCCACCCCACCTATGAGGTGACGGAGGGCTCCGTGACCTTCGAGGGTGAGGATATCCTCGAGCTTGAGCCCGAGGAGCGCGCACACCTCGGTCTCTTCCTCAGCTTCCAGTATCCCGTCGAGATCCCAGGCGTCAGCATGGTGAACTTCATGCGTGCTGCCCTCAATGAGCGTCGCAAGGCCGCTGGTCTTGATCCACTGCCCGCTGCTGAGTTCCTCAAGCTGATGAAGCAGAAGCGCGAACTCGTCGAGCTGGACAACAAGCTCGCCAGCCGCTCGGTCAACGAAGGCTTCTCCGGTGGTGAGAAGAAGCGCAACGAGATCTTCCAGATGGCTATGCTCGAGCCCAAGCTCGCTATCCTCGACGAGACGGATAGTGGTCTGGATATCGACGCCCTGCGTATCGTCGCTAAGGGCGTCAATGAGCTGCGCAGCCCCGAGAACTCTACCATCGTCATCACGCACTACCAGCGTCTTCTGGACTATATCCGCCCCGACTTCGTGCACGTCCTCTACAAGGGGCGTATCGTACGTAGCGGTGGCCCCGAGCTCGCTCTCGAACTCGAAGAGCGTGGCTACGACTGGATCAAGGAAGAGGTAGGAGAGTAGTCTGACCATGGAAGCGATCACCAAGAAGTACCTTGACCTCTACGCTGCCCTTAGTGGGGAGCTGCAGGAGCGTCCACAGCTACTCAATCATTACCGCGAGGCGGCTTATGACGCCTTCGCTCGTCTGGGGGTACCCCGCTTCAAGAGCGAGGACTACCAGCGTACCGACCTGCCCAGCTTCTTCGCCGAGGACTGGAAGCTCCACGTGCTGGACGGTGCTCCTTACTGGGCATCGCAGGCCTTCGCACCGGAGATCTTCATCGGTGCGTTCTCTGACTTCGTACGCCTGCATCCCGAGCTGGCGCAGGAGTACTACGGCCGTATCGCGCCCATCGCTACTGACGGGCTCGTCGCGCTGAACACCCTCTTCGCTGCCGAGGCGCTCGTCATCTACGTGCCTCGTGGTGCGAAGATCCCTGGGCACATCGAGCTGAGCTATATCCTGCCACGTCTGGCGGGGCATATCTCCGTAGAGCGTGCACTCATCATCCTCGAGGATGACGCTGAGGCGACGCTTCACTTCCGTGACTGCCCCGAGATGACGGAGCGCGCTATGGCGCTGCGCACTATCGAGGTCCACGTCGGGCGCCGTGCCCGCTTCTCGCTCATCGAGCGTGAGGAGTCGGCCGAAGCGAATGTGCGTATCTCCTCGCTCTACGTCCGTCAGATGCAGGATAGCGTCGTCGACCTCAGCGGTGTCACGCTGCGCAATGGTGTGACGCGTAATAACTACTTCATTACGCTCGCCGAAGAGCGTGCCGACCTCAAGGTCTCTGGCTTCGTCCTCACCGCTGGGAAGGCACATGCGGACAACTTCTCCTACATCGAGCATGCTGTACCGCACTGTACCTCGGATGAGCTCTTCAAGTATGTGCTGCGTGACGATAGCCGTGGTGTCTTCACGGGGCGTATCCTCGTAGCGCAAGACGCACAGAAGACGCAGGCTTATCAGAACAACCGCAACCTCCTGCTCTCGCCCGCGGCTCGTATGCAGTCGAAGCCCCAGCTGGAGATCTACGCTGACGACGTGAAGTGCTCTCACGGGATGACCACGGGTCAGCTCAGCGCTGATGCTCTCTTCTATATGCGCCAGCGCGGTATCTCCCTTGAGGAAGCCCGCCTGATGCTGAGTAATGCCTTCGCCGAAGATGTCATAGCGCGTATCCCCGTCGAGGAGATCGCTGACGACGTGCGTGCCCGCATCGAGGAGATCGCTGACGACGTGCGTGCCCGCATCGAGGAGCAGCTGCGTAAGTAGCCCGCCCTACATATAAGATATACGACCCGCGCCCATGGCTCCGAGTGAGCTATGGGCGCGGGTCTTTTATTATCTATATGTGTGACATATTGGCGTGTAATAATGCCGTTTATGCGATGTTACCCCGATTTGTGTGCCATAATGGCGTGCTTTTCGAGCTGGGTACGTGCTTTGCAGAAGGGTATGTAGCGTGGGCACTAAGGTCCACCCCCTGACATAAAAATGAACATTAATAAGTATACCATCAAGTCGCAGGAGGCCCTGCAGAGCGCTATTGAGCTTGCTCGCAAGGCCGGCAATCAGGCCATTGAGCCCGTTCACCTGCTTACAAGTATTTTGACTCTCGGAGATAGTCTTACTGACTTCCTCCTCTCTAAGCTCGCTATCCAGCGTGCCCGCCTTGAGGAGAGCCTGCAGCGTATGCTCTCGGCTCTTCCTAAGGTCTCGGGTGGCGAACCCTATCTCAGCTCCGATGCCACGAAGGTACTCGACAAGGCTGAGGACATCGCCACCGAGATGAAGGATGAGTATGTAGCTCTCGAGCACCTCTTCCTCGCACTCGCTGAGGTCGACACCTCGGTCGCTCGACTTCTGAAGAGTGACTTCGGCCTGCAGGTCGCAGAGCTCCGTAAGGCTGTCGACGAGCTGCGTAAGGGCAACCGCGTCACCAGCCAGCACGCCGAGGAGCAGTACAACGCCCTCAGCAAGTACGCTATCAACCTCTGCGAGCGTGCTCGTAGTGGTAAGCTTGACCCCGTCATCGGTCGTGATGATGAGATCCGTCGCGTCCTGCAGATCCTCTCCCGTCGTACGAAGAATAACCCCATTCTCATCGGGGAGCCTGGTGTCGGTAAGACGGCTATCGCAGAAGGTCTGGCCTTCCGTATCGTCCGTGGCGACGTCCCCGAAAACCTCCGCTCCAAGCAGGTCTACTCCCTCGATATGGGTGCCCTGATCGCTGGTGCGAAGTATAAGGGCGAATTTGAAGAACGTCTGAAGTCCGTCGTCACCGAAGTCACGAAGAGCGAAGGTGAGATCATCCTCTTCATCGACGAGATCCACACCCTCGTAGGTGCTGGTAAGGGCGAGGGCGCTATGGATGCTGCTAACATCCTCAAGCCTGCTCTGGCACGTGGCGAACTCCGCTCTATCGGTGCTACGACCCTCGACGAGTATCAGAAGTACTTCGAGAAGGACAAGGCTCTGGAGCGCCGCTTCCAGATGGTTATGGTCGACGAGCCCGATGAAGCCAGCTCGATCTCCATCCTCCGTGGGCTGAAGGAGAAGTATGAGAACCACCACAAGGTGCGTATCAAGGACGATGCCATCATCGCTGCTGTCCGCCTCTCCGACCGCTACATCACCGACCGCTTCCTCCCCGACAAGGCTATCGACCTTATGGACGAAGCTGCCGCACGTCTGAGGATGCAGATTGACTCCCTCCCCGAGGGGCTTGACGAGATCGCACGTCGTATCACCCAGCTCGAGATCGAGCGTGAGGCTATCCGCCGTGAAGACGATGAGGTGAAGCTCGAAGAGCTGAACAAGGAGATCGCCACGCTGCGCGAAGAAGAAGCTGGCGACAAGGCTAAGTGGATGCGTGAGCAGGAGCTCATCAACCGCATACAGCAGTGCAAGATCGAGGTCGAGCAGTTGAAGATCGAGGCTGACAGCGCTGAGCGCAGTGGTGACTACGGTCGCGTCGCTGAGATCCGCTACGGCCGACTCAAGGAGAAGGAAGCCGAGATCGCTTCTATCCAGCAGGAGCTCACCGAGGCTCAGGGCGATAGCGCTCTGATCCGTGAGGAGGTCACTGCCGAGGATATCGCCGACATCGTCTCTCGCTGGACGGGGATCCCCGTCGGGAAGATGCTCCAGAGCGAGCGTGAGAAGCTCCTGCATCTCGAGGAAGAGCTGCACAAGCGTGTCGTCGGTCAGGAGCAGGCTATCCGTGCCGTCGCTGACGCCGTACGCCGTAGCCGTGCCGGTCTTCAGGACCCCAAGCGTCCCATCGGCTCATTCATCTTCCTCGGTACCACCGGTGTCGGGAAGACCGAGCTGGCGAAGGCGCTGGCTGAAATCCTCTTCGATGACGAGACGATGCTCACCCGTATCGATATGAGCGAGTACCAGGAGAAGTTCTCCGCCACCCGTCTCATCGGTGCACCTCCAGGATATGTAGGCTATGACGAAGGTGGTCAGCTCACCGAAGCTATCCGCCGCAAGCCCTACTCCGTCGTCCTCTTCGACGAGATCGAGAAGGCTCACCCCGACGTCTTCAACGTCCTCCTGCAGGTCCTCGATGACGGTCGTCTGACGGATAATAAGGGTCGTCTGGTGAACTTCAAGAATACGATCATCATCATGACGAGCAACCTCGGCTCCGACCTCATCCGTGAGCGCCTCTCCGACGTCCCCGCGGGCGGTGAGCAGGCTGCTATCGACGAGACGCGTGAGCTGGTACTCGGACTTCTGAAGAAGACGATCCGTCCAGAGTTCCTCAACCGTATCGATGAGACCATCGTCTTCACCCCGCTGGGTCGCAGCGAGATCGACGAGATCGTCCGCATCCAGCTCGACAGTACGGCCCGCCTCCTGCAGGTCAATGGCATCGAGCTTCACTATACGCCCGCTGCAGTTGAATGGATAGGCAAGGAAGGCTACGACCCTGAGTTCGGGGCACGTCCTGTACGCCGTGTCATCCAGCATGTGGTGCTCAATGAGCTCTCAAAGAGCATCCTCTCAGGTGCTGTCGACCGCTCCAGCGTCATCACGCTTGACGTCGAAGATGGACAGCTGCGCTTCCGCTAAGGGCGCACGTCCCACGTGATATTGTTAGTTTAGTTGTTAGGGGTTGCTCCTCTGTAGGTCTGGATGCTTGCATCCTGCCTGCAGAGGAGTTTCCTCTTTATATAGCGGAGGGTAGGGATACGGACCTATATTGGTTGCTGGGCTGACCAATATAGGTTCACTCGCGAACCTATATAGGATGGCGAAGAAAGCTATATAGCTTTGAGCTGATTCCTATATAGCTTTCTGTGGTGGCCTATATTAGGTTATTGGTCCGCATAGGGATAAAAGTTGTGGACGAGTGGCAGATAAGTTTAGGCTACGTACGCGGCTCTAATATCTACGTACGTGGCTATTTGGATTTACGTGCCTGGTCTTTAAGACTACGTGCATAGACAGAGGAAAACCTCTAAGGGAAGGCGCTTTTTTCTTCACGAGAAGGACACTTTTCCCTCCGCTGGATAAGAGGAATACTTGTGATAAGGCGAAGGGCTTGCGTGTCGCTTCGGAGAGGTATATCGGGGAGCTGGGCGTCACTTGCCCCTCCCCGAGAGGCGCTCGCTACGGCCTGTGGGAGCGCATCTCCTTTATCCGCGCGGTCACCAGAAAAGCACGGCTTCGCACGGAGAAATCAATAGACTCTCTCCCGTGAGATACAGTATTGTGAAGAGCTTGCTATCTTTGCTGTATAACTCAATCACCTGATCCCTACCACATACACCTCCATCTTATGAAGATCAGATACGCCCTCCTTGTGGCGCTCTCGCTCTCGTTACCTAGCTATGGGCAGAAGAAGCAGAGCACTAAGGCTACCCCCCAGATCCAGCGGGTGCAGCAGATCCAGCGCATCCTCAAGCCCAATACGAGCCGGCAGAAAGATCGTAATCGTATTAATATCCCGCTCACCCGCGAACTCATCGACTACGGCATGAAGAAGCACGACCTCAATATCCTCCTCCAGGGCTACTCGGAGCTCTGGCTACGCACGGTAGATCGAGATCCCGAGGCGCAGATCAATGCTTACCAGACCCTTCATGAGCTGAAGAGCCTGCCTTGGCTGACGGCGACGGACCGCCTGGCCCTCAAGCTCTTCACCCTGTGCTATTACTTCAAGCGCCAAGATCGATACCGCTACCGCTCCGAGGAGATCGTGGCGAAGCATGTCGATCCTGTGAATCCCGAGAGCTGGAGCCAGCAGGACTACAATACCTTCTACACGACTCGTATCCGTGAGCTCATCAGCGATCCCGCAGCGCTGTCGGCTTCGCTGAAGCCTTACTCCGCTGCCTTCTCTATTGATGAAGGGGCGATCGGAGAGCCTACGTTCGGCACGGAGCTACTCAACAACTTCCCCGAGGGTGATGCCCTTGAAGCCCTGCATCGTGAGGTGCTGCAGACCCTCCGCCCTGCCGCTGAGGCGAGCAAGAGCATCTACTATCGTGCGTTTATCGACAGGCATCAGATCCTCCTCGACAAGGATAAGATGACAGAGACCCAGCGCATCGAGGCTCTCGAGGGTTATCTCAAGAAGTATGCGACCCATCAGGAGGTCAGTACGTGGCTCGGCTCACTCCTCAAGCTCTATCCCTACCAGCGTCTGCGCCGTGCCCGCTTCCTCGAGTCGGTCATCCAGCGTGTGACGGGGCTTACTCCAGAGATGCGCAAGCAGCTTGGGGAAGAGGCTAAGCGATGCCGTCACCCTGAGCTCCTACAGAGGGCTGACCATAGCTACCTCGATAGGGTAGGCGTCCGTCTGGAGGCTCCTTACCTCGTGACGAAGGCCACGGTGCAGCTCTACAAGGTCCCTACGATTATCCGCCCTGATACGCGTGAGGACTGGAAGCCTGGTAGCCAAGATAAGCCCATAGCGACGAAGGAGGTGACCTTCCAGCTTGATGACTTGGGCGAAGGCAAGGGAGCTAAGCCCTTTAGCCTGGATCTCCCTACGGCTGGGAACTATATCCTCTTGACCAAGTTCGGCTACTCTCCAGAGGCTTCATCCAAGGACTTGGATGCAGAGAATAGTCTGATGCGTACGGAGTACGTCTATCTCGCTCACGAAGCGGGGGATGTCGGATCTCATCAGTGGCTGAATGCTCGTACCGGTGCGCCCGTAGCGGATCAGTCCTTCCACACCTATCACCAGACCTCTTTCAGGGGAGACTTCGAGCATAAAGGGGATGTGAAGACTGATGCCCTCGGCTACTACCGTCTCAAGGATGGGGAGTGGCGCTACTTCATGGCGTCGGGGAAGGATCCGCTCATCGCTTACTCCTACCACTCTCGAAATCGTAGTCGGTCCGATGGCCCTGCTGACCCCTTACGTCTCTATGCCTACCAAGGCTATGTGACCACCGATCGCCCCGCCTATCGCCCTGGGCAGACGGCTCATATCTATGGGGTGTACTCCGAGGTGCGTATGCACGCCGAGGATGCTCGTGTAGCTGCTTCGAAGGCCCTCACGCTCGAGGTCATCAATGCGTCGTATGAGAAGGTGCAGGAGCTCAAGGTCCAGACGGATGCCTTCGGGCGCTTCTCGACCAGCATCACCCTGCCGAAGGATGGTCTCACGGGTGACTATCGTATCCGCGCTCGTACGACATCGGAGCGTGATCAAGAGCTCTCGCCTGAGTTCAGCTGTGAGTTCGCTGTCTTCGAGTATAAGCGCGAGGGGACAGAGCTCACCGTCGACATGCCCCAGCCCCCCTATCAGTATGGTGGCACGCTCCCCATCACGGGCTCGGTGCGTACGCTCAGTGGTAGCCCCGTAGCGGATGCCCGTGTGAGCTACACGCTCCGCCGCTCCGTCTCCCTCTGGAGCTTCAGAGAGCTGAGCGTCGACTATAGCGACCGCAGCGAGATCGAGGATATCACGTCGGAGGTCGTCACTGATGCCTCGGGTCGCTATTCCTTCACGGTGCCTCTTCCAGAGGATCCCCAGAAGCTCACGCAGCGTAAGGGGGATTACTTCGCTCCGTGGTACAGCTATACGCTGATTGTCACCTCGACGGACGGTGCTGGAGAGAGCCATCAGGAGATCCTGAATATACCCATCGGTCAGCCTGTGGGTGCGGTGAGTGTGGATCTGCCCCAGCTTATTGACCGTAAGAGTGCGAGCACGACACTTCGCTTCACGAACGAGCTCCATACACTTCGCTCCGAGCTTCCGACCGTTCATTATCGCCTCACGAGTGGTGGGAAGGTGCATCTGGAGGGGACGACGCCTACTGATAGCATCATCGAGCTGGCTCCTCGCTTAGCTTCCCTTCCCTCGGGACGCTATGAGCTGGACTATACCGTCAAGTACCGCGACTCGCTCTCCTATGTCGGGCAGATGGCTCTTTACCTCTTCGATACGCGTGATAGCAAGGTCAGCGACTTGCGTGCGCCCCTGCTCCTCTCCGCAGGAGACGGGAAGTATGGCGCAGGGAAGAAGCCTGTCGTCTACTATGCGACGAGCCTCCCCGATGCCTACATCTACTATAGTGTATATAGTCAGCGTGGCCCCATTGCCTCGGGCGTCCTCCGTCCGAAGGCTGGTGCGCTGTGTACGCTCCCGATAGATATCTCCAAGGAGCCCACTGAGCCTGAAGAGATCAATGTACAGCTCTACACCGTGCGTGATGGGCGCTTCCTCCGCGAAGAAGTGAAGCTTCAGCGCACACAGCCCGAGAAGGAGCTTCAGATCACGTGGGATAGCTTCCGTGACCGACTGAAGGCAGGCGATAAGGAGACATGGAGCTTCACGCTCCGTGACGATAAGGGGCGTCCTGCTGAAGGTGTGGCGGTGGCCGTCTGGATGTACGATGCCGCCCTCGAAGCCTTCGGTAAGCTGGCACCCTGGGATCCTGCGCTGCGTCTGAAGGAGACCGCACTTTCGCACCTCCTCGGTAGCTACTTCATCTCTGTCGATAAGCAGAGTGGAGGGCGCTATCCTGATGGAGCGTGGTGGACTGCTTGGCTGGGTGATAAGCCTCGTGGAGCATTCCGCTCACCCTTCATCAAGAAGTCGGCTACTGCCGAAGAAGATGATGATGAGGAAGGGGACAATGTCGAGACGATGCTCGAGGTCGGTAGCCCTATGCTATATGGTGCAAGATCCACGATGCAGCTCTCCGCAGAGTATAAGATCGTCTCTGCTCCCTCCGATATGGGCTCTTCTCGTACTCGTGCAAAAAAGGCAGAGGTGAGTGCCCCTGAAGTGAAGCTTCGCAAGGACTTCTCCGAGACGACGTTCTTCCTCCCCGAGCTAAAGACCGATAGCAAGGGGCAGGTCAGCTGGAGCTTCAATGCCCCTGAGCAACTCTCCCGCTGGCGTCTCGTCCTCAATGCCCACAGCCGTACGCTGGATCATCATATTGAGCGCCGCACGGTAGAGACCTCCCGCGAATTCAGTATCCGCCCCACACTCCCTCGCTTCGTCCGTGAGGGCGATGCTGCGACCCTCGTCACCGAGGTGCGCAATGAGAGCCCCGAGGCACAGTATGGTACGCTGACCCTCGAGCTTTTCGATCCCGTGAGTGGCGCCGTGCGCTCGACCCAACAGCAGACCTTCGACATCGCTGCTTCGTCAGCTACGACCCTCAGCCTCCCGCTGGAGGGCTATCGTGGTCTGGACTCCGTCGGCGTGCGTGTCATCGCCCGTGGTAACCATTCCTCCGACGGCGAGCAGCATATCCTGCCTGTCCTCTCCGACCGTGAGACCATCACCGAGACGATCGCCTTCTCCTCCCACTCCGAGGGGACGCAGCGCATCTCACTGGCTTCACTCTTCCCATCTACGGGCAAGATCCCCGAGTCGGGTCTCTTCACCGTCACCCTGCAGCCCAATGCTTCGCGTCTGGCACTCACGGCACTCCCCGTGATGACCTATAATAAGGATGCCTCCGCCTTCGCTGCTGCCACGGCCCTCTTCGGGCAGTCAGTAGCCCGCCTCCTCGTAGGCTATGAGCCCCTACATAAGTGGGCAGAGGGCGTGCTGAATGCTCCCGAGTCCACGCAGAAGGGTACCAGCTATGGCGCCCTCGTCGGGCGTGACAGCCTGCTCTCGAAGAGCCCTTGGGCGCGTCGCTTGAAGTTCGAGGCGGAGCAAGAGCGTGAGCTGGCTCGCTTCCTCCTCAGTCCTGATCATACGACCACGAGCGATCAGCTCCTCAAGCGTCTCGGCGACCTGCAGACCTCCGACGGCCTGTGGGCGTGGTACCCTGGTATGGAGGGAAGCCTCTACACCACCGAGTACGTGCTGCGTACGCTGCTGCGTATGGCTGCTTACTCCGATCTGGAGTCCGCCCTGCGTCTGCGCCTTGAGGAGATGATCCGCCGAGGAATGAAGGCACTGGACAAGCAGGCCGTACGAGATCACGCTGAGCTCGTCAAGGCTAAGCGCACAGGGAAGAGCGTCTACATCTACACCGACATCGACTACCTCTACCTCGCGGCTCTGGCGAAGACACGTGGCCTGCGTGATGCCTCCGAAGAAGCCAAGAAGGCAGAGAGCTACTTCCTCCGCGAGCTGCGTGCGGATCTCCGTGATATGCCACTGGATGACAAGCCCCGTGCAGCACTGATCTTCCTCCGTGCAGGGGAGAAGAAGCTCGCCATGGAGCTCGTCGAAAGCATCCGTGACTACCTCGTCGAGGATGAAACGGGCCTCTTCTTCGCCAGCCTGCAGTCAGGGAGCTACTCGTGGATCAGCCGTGCACTGCCCGCTGCCGTCGAGACGCTGGAGCTCTTCTCCGACCCCGCCATCATGGATATCGAGCGCATCAGCGGTATCAAGCGCTGGATCGTCGCTCAGAAGCGCACCAACTCATGGGGGCGTGACCTCCCGACGGCCGAAGCCGTCTACGGCCTCACGCTCGGCGATCCTATCGCTCATGAGCTGGATAAGGACGCAAAGGCACGCATCGAACTGCCCGTCGTAGGGGGCGAAGCCATTCGCCTCGAGGGCGACCGCTTGCAGGTGAAGATGCCCTTCACGAGTACCGTCCACCCCGACACCGTCCTGACGCTCTCGCAGTCGCAGCCTGCCGTCCTCTGGGGGAGTGCTACGGCGACCTACACCCTGCCCACGGCAGAGATCGAGGCACGTGGCAAGCAAATCCAGATCACGCGTGAGACCTTCCTTCTGCGTCGCGGGAGCAAGGGCGATGAACTCCTACCACTTGCCGAAGGGCAGGAGCTGCGTGTCGGTGACCGCCTCCGCACGCGTCTCACGATCCGCCTCGAGCAGTCCCTCGACTTTGTCCAAGTCATCGACCCCCGCCCAGGCTTCACGGAGCCCATCATCCAGAAGCCCGGCTATGAGTGGGGCGAAGGCACGGGCTACTACGTTGAGCCGAAGGACACGGAGACGAACTTCTACATTGACCACCTCAACCGCGGTACGTACCTCCTCAGCTACGACCAGTATGTCGCACGTGCAGGCCGCTTCGCTGGCACCGTCGCCCGCATCGTCTCGTGCTACGCACCTGACTACAGCGCGCACACGGCTGCTGGCATCGTGACGAGCGTCCTACCGCTGAAGAAGTAATTCCCCCCGCCGAATCGCTAAGCCCCCCACGAGCTCGCATGAGTGAGCTTGTGGGGGCTTTCTTTATACTCTATGAAGAGGGGAGAGTGACCAGTAGTGGTTCGTGCTCCGACCAGTAGTGGTTGCATATAGTGACCACTACTGCTTCGCTTCGTGACCAGTACTGGTTTGCTTGCGGACCACTACTGGTTTCTACCACCCTCCACTACGAGCTCTCCTTTTCAGCGGGTAGGCATACCGATATCACTTCGGCAAGTATCCTCCAGATACCGCTACAAAAGGGCAGACGCTCACTCGCTCTTTTTCTCATTCTTTGGCGCTCGGTTCCTTCCGTGCCCTTCGCTCCTTGCAGGGGGGAATATCCGCGCATACCCTCATAGTCAACATATGTAATAGATAAGTGAATTGCCTATATTTGTATACAATATGATAGGTTGAGTGTATGGCAAAGAATACGATGGGGACAAAGCTTCCCCGCAAACTGGAGCAGAAGATGCAGATCGTGGGGGAGCAGATCAAGCTCGCCCGACTTCGTCGCAACCTCAGCATTGCTCAGATCGCTGAGCGTGCTACCTGTTCGCCCCTCACGGTCGCTCGTGTCGAGAAGGGATCGCCCTCGGTATCCTTCGGTATCTACGCCCGTGTCCTCTACGCCCTTCAGCTGGAGGATGACCTCCTTCACATAGCGGGCGAAGACGAACTGGGGCGTCGCCTCCAAGACCTCGCCCTCACCCAGCGGCGTCGTGCCAGCAAGAAGGAATAAGCTATGCGTACCCTACTCGTCTATGCCGACTTCGATTGGCTTCCTGCTCCCACCCTCATCGGTGAACTCGGCTATGAATCCCTGCGTGGCACGGATAGTTACAGCTTCCGCTTCAGCGAGGAGTGGCTACAAGCGCACGGCGGGCTATACCTGAGTGCTGATCTCAACAACTACCCAGGCATCCAGTACACCGCCAGCGATCGGGACATCTTTGCTTGCTTCTCCGATGCTCTCCCCGACCGATGGGGGCGCACCCTGCTCCTGCGTCGGGAGCAGATCTTAGCGCGAGAGGAAAGGCGCCCCCTGAGGCGACTCTCCTCCTTCGACTATCTGCTGGGGATCGATGACTACGCTCGTATGGGAGCCTTGCGCTTCAGGGAAGAGGCGGATGGCGACTTCATCAACAGCGCCTCCTCGCTCCGCATCCCTCCCCTCACGGATATACGCACCCTCGAGGCTGCAAGCAAGGAGATCGAGCGCAGTGAACTCGCTAATGAGCTCCCTGACAAACGCTGGATCGCCCAACTCATACAGCCTGGCTCTTCGCTGGGGGGAGCAAGGCCTAAGGCGAGTGTCGTAGATACGGATGGCACGCTCTGTATCGCTAAGTTCCCCTCTCGGCGAGATGACTATGATGCGGGGCTCTGGGAGCACTTATGCCACCAGCTTGCCACGAGGGCGGGGATCAAGACTGCACGTACTCGAGTCCTCCGATCAGGCGACGAGTACCACACGTTCATCTCCGAGCGCTTTGACCGAACTGGCGGGGGGAAGCGCATACACTTCGCCTCAGCGATGACTCTCCTCGGACTGCAGGACGGGGACAATGCCTCGAGTGGCTACGGCTACCTTGACATCGTGGACTTCATCCTGAGGCACAGCGGAGACACGGAGCAGAACCTTAGGGATCTGTATCGCCGTGTAGCCTTCAACATCTGTATCGGCAATAGCGATGACCACTTCCGCAACCACGGCTTCCTGCTCACACGTAAGGGGTGGACTCTGTCGCCTGCCTACGACATGAACCCAACGCTTAGCTCCTACCAGAGCCTGCTGATCAATAACACTACGTCAGAGGCTAACCTCGGCATCCTGCTGGAGGCTTCCGAGGAATATATGCTTCCCCGTGAGGTCGCCCGGTCCATCATTGATGAGGTATGTGAAGCTCTCGACGGTTGGCAAAGTCTGGCCACTCGTCTGGGGATCTCCCAGAGAGAGATCTCTTTCTTTGAAGATCGCTGGGATAGAGGCGTGGAGCTTTTCCCCAAGGAGGCTGGGAGGCGTATCTAAAATATAGAGCAAGGCAGTCAGCATCAGTGTTCCCACCTTTTCACTATCTTTGCGGTACAGACCTTACGGGGATGACCTGGCTTTGACAGCATGAAGAAGTGGTCTGTAAGCATGTAGTGCAAGGCTTGTGAGCACTCTAATCTCACAGAGCAAAAATTCAACTGGCGAAAATAACTACGCTCTCGCTGCGTAACCGAATAGAGTAGGTTCGACGCTTCATCACGACGACAGACTGTTGTGACGAGACATCACTCAGGTAGCCGTTCTCACCGAGGCGACTTGATCATAGTGGTGCCGGAAAATCGGAGACTGGCCCAATGCTTGCCCTTGGCTTGGGAGTGTATTTAGAGGGATAAGGCACTGCCTATGGTAGCCTCAGTCGCGGGCGGTGCACGAAAACCTAAAGTGAGGATAAACATGTAGAAAGCAGATTAGTTCCATGTTTGGACCGGGGTTCGAACCCCCGCATCTCCACTCATTAAGGATCCGATCAGGCGACAATGGTGGCACCCGCCCCGTTGTCGCCTGATTTCTTTGTATAGACTACCTTTGTCGGAGGTACACTCACTTCTTACTATTCCTTTGCCCCACAAAGTGCCCCACATATATGAACCGATCGCTACACCGTGCGCTCTATAGCTGCGCCCTTGTCCTCCTTACCCTGATGATGACTCAGACTGCTGCCCTTGCCCTCCCCTCCGATACGCTGACCCTTAGTCGTGGCTGGACCTTCAGCGAGCACGGCAGCTCCGAGGTCCATCCTGCGACGGTGCCAGGCGTCGTGCAGCAGGATCTCATCCGTCTGGGCAAGCTCCCCGATCCCTATTACCGCCTCGCTGAGGACTCTATCCAGTGGGTCGGTGAGCGTGACTGGGACTATGCCTGCACCTTCACCCTCAGCCCCGAGCAGCTCCAGCGTCCGTCGATTCATCTCCTCTTCGAGGGGCTGGATACCTACGCTTCGGTCTACCTCAATGGGCAGAAGATCCTCGAGGCGGAGAATATGTTCGTAGCGCACGAAGTCGATATCCGCCCGTATGTGAAGGCATCGAACCGCCTGGAGGTGCGCTTCCGCTCGCCTCTCACTGCTGCCCTACCGCTCTACGAAGCTGCGGGCATCAACTACCCCGCGGACAACGACCATGCGGAGAAGCACCTCTCGGTCTTCACTCGCAAGGCACCCTATCACTACGGCTGGGACTGGGGCGAGCGCATGATCACCATCGGTATCTGGCGCCCTGTGCGAGTGCTCCTGCGTGGGGCGACCTTCTTCGCTGAGCGCCCCGTCGTGACCTATCACCCCGAGCGAAGCCTGCCCATCGAGGTGCACCTCCCCGAGGGTGCCGTCCGTGGGAGCGAAGCGACGCACCTCAGCTACCGCCTCTATGACGCTACGGGGCGACTGGTCTTCGAGCGTACAGCACCCCTTGCCGACTTCATCACCCCGACTGAGCGCGGGGGCTTGCACGCTCTGGCTAATCCCCAGCTGTGGTGGCCCAATGGCTTAGGGAAGCCCTACCGCTATAAGGCTCGCTTTGAGCTCCTCGAAGGCGAGCGTGGCCGTGTGCTTGACGTGGCGCAGTGCTCCGTCGGGCTACGAACGGTCGAGCTGGTGCGTGAGAAGGATAAGGACGGGCAGAGCTTCTTCTTCCGTGTCAATGGTCAGCCACTCTTCGCTAAGGGCGCGAACTATATCCCCGGCACCTTGCTTCTCCCGACCCGCACGGAGGCCGATCGCAAGCAGCTCTTCGACGACGTCGCTGGCTCACACTTCAATATGCTCCGCGTCTGGGGTGGGGGGACGTACGAGGAAGATGCCTTCTACGACGAAGCCGATGCACGCGGTATCCTTATCTGGCAGGACTTCATGTTCGCCTGCACCGCCTATCCTGGGGATAGTGCCTTCCTGAAGAATGTCCGCAGTGAGCTGGTGTACAACATCCGCCGTCTGTGTCAGCATCCCTCGGTGGCGACGTGGTGTGGCAACAATGAGATCCGCGAAGCGCTGAAGTACTGGGGCTGGGCAAAGCGCTATCCGAAGGAGGTGTATGAGAAGTTCTGGCACGACTACGAAGCCCTCTTCTGCAAGCTCATCCCCGAGACGCTGCGTGAGGAAGATCCGCTGCGTCCCTATATCGAGAGTAGCCCCGACACAGTGAACTGGGGGCGCCCACAGGAGATGGGTCTCGGCGAAAGCCACTACTGGGGCGTATGGTACGGCCGTCAGCCCTTCGAGATCCTGCGTGAGCGCATGCCCCGCTTCATGAGCGAATTTGGTGTGCAGTCCTTCCCCATGCTCCCGAGCATCAGTCGCTTTGCCCGCCCTGAGACGGACTATGACCTTGAGAGTGACGTGATGAAGGCGCATCAGAAGAGCAGTATCGGCAATGATGTCATCCTCCACTATATCCGTCAGGACTATCCCGAGCCCCGTGACTTTGCGGACTTCGTCTATCTCTCGCAGGTGATGCAGGGGCGTGGTATCGCTCTCGGCATCCGTGCCCAGCGTGCCGCAGCGCCCTTCTGTATGGGTAGTCTTTACTGGCAGCTCAATGACGCTTGGCCCGCTGTCTCTTGGTCGAGCATCGACTACTATGGCGAGTGGAAGGGCTTGCAGTACGAGGCGAAGCGTGCCTTTGCGCCCATCATCCTCGTCCCCGACACCGCACGTGGCAAGATGCTACTCACCTACGATCCGCTACCTCGTCAGCGTCAGGTAAGTCTCACCGCTGAGGTGCGTGACTTCTTGGGTCGCCTCTTGAGACGCCATACCTTCGCCCCCGAGACGCTCCCAGCGCGCCAGGTCGGTCGCCTCGAGGTCGCACTTCCGATGGAGAAGCTCTTCACAAGTGATGCCGAGCGCAAGGGGGCCTTCGTGCACTATGAGCTGCGTGATGCACGGACGAAGGCACTCATCACCGAGCTCACCGACTACGCTGCCCGCACCAAGGAGCTGCGCCTACCTCGCACGAAGGCGGGGGACTTCACGCTCAAGACGACCCGACGTGCTGGTACGCTCTTCATCGATATTCAGAGCAAGATGCTCCTGAAGGACGCTTACATTGACCTTGGGGAGACGGGCTGGCAGCTCTCGGATAACTTCCTCGATATCCTCCCAGGTCGTCGCTACCGCCTGCGTGCTACGCGCCGTCAGAACTCCCCTGCACGCACGACGACAGCCCTTCCCACCGTCACCCTCCGCTCCATCACGACGGCGGAGTAGCGAGGACTTTGAGGCTGTTGCCGAGAGTCCTGACCTCTATTTAGCGTGCTAAGGCATCGCGCGATCAGCTCCCCGATATGCCCTTACGAAGAGATACACAAGCCCTTCGCCTTATCGCGAGTATTCTTCTTATTCAGCGGAGGGATAGGCATCGTTCTCGTGAAGAAAAAAGTGCCTTCACGTAGTGGCCTTCCTCTATCTACGCACGTAGTCTTAAAGACCAGGCACGCAAATCCAAATATCCACGTACGTAGATATTAGATCCACGTACGTAGTCCAAACTTATCTGCCACTCGTCCACAACTTTTATCCCTACGCGGAGCAACAACCTAATAGAGGTCACTTCACAAAGCTATATAGCTTTCTTCGCCATCCTATATAGCTCTA
>ERZ1674051.26-NODE-26-length-52502-cov-17.569451_pt1 | contig 52502 bp, 38 predicted proteins | sample MGYA00581125_ERZ1674051 | MGnify/ENA primary metagenome ERZ1674051 (study PRJEB41354, sample SAMEA4873326) | human saliva metagenome | biome: human-associated habitat [ENVO:00009003]; feature: mouth environment [ENVO:08000002]; material: saliva material... | reverse complement strand
ATAGAGGTCACTTCACAAAGCTATATAGCTTTCTTCGCCATCCTATATAGCTCTATATACCTATTCACTATTGCTTGATACCACCGACCACTATGGGTACGTAGCGCCCCCCTCAAGTTTGTTGCTCCGCTTGTCCTGCGTCCTCGTCTAACGACCCTCTTGTCCGATTGATTTAATTGCTACCTTTGCTCCGAAGGTTGTCTTCACTTGAGAGAGGGCGCGCAATCGGCCTCTACTCTTATCGGTATCTCTGTGTGCCTATTCTCTCTATGTGATACCAGCCTTCATCAGATCAGCAAATCAAATACATAACCTACATAACTTAATGGAACTATGAACCGAAGAATACTCAGCTTCTGTGGGCTCCTATTGGGGCTACTTTTCCTCGCCAGCAGTTGTAAGAATAAGAAGGACACGCCTCGACTCCAACTCTCATCAGTAGAGCTTCGTCAGACGGTCTGGAATGGGACTTTGGAATATAAGAACCCCAAGCGTGACTCCTATTCTGTTTACCTGAACTTCCTCTCGGACTCAGAAGTGGAGGTTAGTGGTTACGATTTGAAAGATCCTACGTACTCCCGTGACCTGCAGGTTCGCTATTACTATACGATAACGGATCGCATCCTCACACTAAAGGCTCAGGTTAATCGTGAACTTCGTCCCCCGATGGATCAAAACACATGGTATCTGATCCGAAAGGAGCCGTCTCTATTGGTCTTCCAAGCAAATGCAGGGAATCCAGATCTTGAAGCCACGCTGACCCTTCGTAAAAAGCTTTAGGCCTTCCGATAACTACGCATTATAAACCAGTGCCCCCACGTAGCGTGTGTCTAAGGACACACTACGTGGGGGCGCTCTCTTTGACCTTACTTATATCGAGGGGGGAAGGTGCAGGGAGGTCGGATCGCACGCATAGAATCTGCGTCGATGGAAAGCTGTATCTTTGTATCAATTTTTGAACTACCTTGGGATGGGGTGTAGCCGCACTCGGCCCGTCGCTCCTCCCGACGACGATATAATATAGACGCTGTATGAGCCATAAGTTCCCTGAATACGATAACCTCCAGCTCTCGGGGGTCAATAAGAAGGTGCTGGATCAGTGGCAGGAGGAAGACCTCTTTGCCCGCACGCTTGCCCTGCGCGAAGGCGCGCCCTCGTTCGTCTTCTACGAAGGGCCTCCCTCGGCTAACGGGATGCCTGGTATTCACCACGTCATGGCGCGCTCGATCAAGGATATCTTCTGCCGCTACAAGACGATGAAGGGATTCCGCGTCGACCGTAAGGCCGGCTGGGATACCCACGGTCTGCCCGTAGAGCTCGGGGTCGAGAAGGCCCTCGGCATCACGAAGGAGGATATCGGCAAGAAGATCAGCGTCGACGAATACAATGCAGCTTGTCGCCGTGAGGTGATGAAGTACACGCAGGAGTGGGAGCAGCTCACCCGCCTCATGGGCTACTGGGTGGACATGGATCACCCCTATATCACCTACGACAACCGCTATATCGAGACCCTCTGGTACCTCCTCAGCGAGATCTATAAGAAGGGCCTCCTCTATAAGGGCTACACGATCCAGCCCTATTCGCCTGCTGCAGGTACGGGGCTGAGTACGCACGAGCTGAATCAGCCTGGGTGCTATCGTGATGTGAAGGACACGACGTGCGTCGCACAGTTCCGCATCATCGACCCACGTGCCGAGCTGACGGGCCATGGTGAAGCCGTCTTCCTCGCTTGGACGACGACCCCCTGGACGCTGCCCTCGAATACGGCTCTCTGCGTCGGTCCTGAGATCGACTACGTGGCCGTCCGCTCCTTCAACCCCTATTCGGGTGCGCCTATCACGGCTGTGGTAGCTCGTGCACTCCTGCACACGCTCTTCAGCAAGGAGCACGAAGGTGAAGAGGCACTCGCAGCCTATCAGCCTGGCGACAAGAAGCTCCCCTACGTCATCGTCGGCGAGTGGAAGGGTAAGGACCTCGTAGGTACGCGCTATGAGCAGCTCCTCCCCTGGATGCGTCCCGATGGGGATGCCTTCCGCGTCATCGCTGGCGACTTCGTCACCACGAGCGATGGTACGGGGATCGTGCATATCGCACCTACCTTCGGTGCGGACGACAACAAGGTGGCTAAGGCCAGCGACATCGCAGGGCTGACCGTCCTCGATCGTGATGGCAATGTGCGCCCCATGGTCGATATGCAGGGGCGTCTCTTCCGTCTGGAGGATATGGATCCCGCCTTCGTCAAGGACTTTGTCAACGTAGATATATATAAGGAGTTCGCAGGACGCTACGTCAAGAACGCCTACGACGACACGCTCACCGATCAGGATGAGACCTTAGATGTGACTATTGCCCTTCTGCTGAAGGGCGAGGGTCGTGCCTTCAAGATCGAGAAGCACGTACACTCCTATCCCCACTGCTGGCGTACGGACAAGCCCGTACTCTACTACCCGCTGGATAGCTGGTTCATCCGCACCACGGCTTGCCGTGAGGAGATGATGCGCCTCAACGATACCATCAACTGGAAGCCCGAGAGCACCGGTACGGGCCGCTTCGGTAAGTGGCTGGAGAACCTCCAGGACTGGAACCTCTCGCGTAGCCGCTACTGGGGTACGCCCCTGCCTATCTGGCGCACCGAGGATGGTCGTGAAGAGATCTGTATCTCATCCGTCGAAGAGCTCTACCACGCCATCGAGCGCTCAGTAGAAGCTGGCTTCATGACGGCTAACCCCTGGAAGGACTTCACCCCTGGGGTATATACGCAGGAGAACTACGATAAGATCGACCTGCACCGCCCCTATGTCGATGATATCATCTTAGTCTCGCCCTCGGGCAAGCCCATGCGCCGTGAGACGGACCTCATCGACGTGTGGTTTGACTCGGGTGCTATGCCTTTCGCACAGCTCCACTATCCCTTTGAGAATAAGGAACTGCTTGATAGCGGTCGTGCCTTCCCCGCGGACTTCATCGCCGAAGGGGTGGACCAGACGCGTGGGTGGTTCTTCACGCTCCACGCTATCGCTACGATGGTGCGTGGGACGAATAGCTACAAGGCGGTCATCTCCAACGGGCTCGTACTCGATAAGAATGGCAACAAGATGAGTAAGCGTCTGGGCAACGCTGTCGATCCCTTCGAGACGATCGAGAAGTACGGCTCTGACCCCCTGCGCTGGTACATGATCAGCAACTCGTCGCCTTGGGACAACCTGAAGTTCGACGTAGAGGGTATTGATGAGGTACGCCGCAAGTTCTTCGCGACGCTGTACAATACGTATCAGTTCTTCGCGCTGTATGCTAACCTCGATGGCTTCGATCCTACCTCTCGTGAGGAGCTCCCTTATGCTGAGCGCCCCGAGATCGACCGCTGGATCCTCTCCACGCTCAATAGCCTCATCCTCGAGGTCGATAGCGATCTGGAGGACTACGAGCCTACGCGTGCCGCTCGTGCTATCGGTGACTTCGTCTCCGAGCAGCTGAGCAACTGGTACGTGCGCCTCTCTCGCCGCCGCTTCTGGGCTGGTGAGATGACCACGGACAAGCTCTCCGCCTACCAGACGCTCTACCGCTGTCTGGTCACGGTGGCTCGCCTCATGGCACCCATCGCTCCCTTCTACGCTGATCAGCTCTACCGCGACCTCACCAGCAAGGGCACCAGTGCCACCGAGCACTCAGTGCATCTGGCAGACTTCCCCACCGCTTGCCGTGAGGAGATCAACGAGAGCCTCGAGCGCAGCATGCACCTGGCGCAGAGCATCTGCTCGATGGTGCTGGCCCTGCGTCGTAAGGTCAATATCAAGGTGCGTCAGCCCCTGCAGCGTCTGATGATCCCCATCGTCAACGAGGCCGACCATCAGGCTATCCTGCCCGTCGTCCCCCTCATCCTCAGTGAGGTGAACCTCAAGGAACTGCAGTTCGTCACCGACGGCGAAGGAGTGCTCGTCAAGCGCATCAAGCCCGACTTCAAGAAGCTCGGCCCACGCTATGGCAAGATCATGAAGGCTATCGCTGCTGTCGTGGCAGAGTTCACGCAAGAGCAGATCGCTACGATCGAGCGCACGGGGCAGATCGACTTCACGGTCGAGGGTACTCCTGTGACGATCCTCCGCGACGACGTCGACATCTATTCAGAGGATATCCCTGGCTGGCTCGTGGCCAACGAAGGCACGCTGACCATCGCTCTGGATATCACCGTGACCGATGAGCTGCGCCTCGAGGGTACGGCTCGTGAGTTGATCAACCGCATTCAGAACCTGCGTAAGCAGAGCGGCTTCGAGGTCAGTGACAAGGTACGCATCCTCCTGCCCGAGGACGAAGAGCTCCACCGTGTGCTCAGCGTCTACTCAGCTTATATCGCTAAGGAGGTGCAGGCCGTCTCCATCGAGGAGCAGACAGGCTTCACACCCACGCTGGAGCTTGATCTGGACGAACGTATGATCCCCATCTATATAGAGAAGGCAAACTAACACACGGGCAGGGCGGGTGTACTCTTCCGCCCTGCCTACAATTCAGATAACTATACAATGAGTGACCAGAAGACTTCCTACACAGACGAGGAGCTCCAGGAGTTCCGTGAGCTTATCATGCAGAAGCTCGAGCAAGCTATCCGCGATTACGATCTCCTGCGTGAGAGTGCCGTCGACTATCAGAGCAATGACGTAGCCGACACACAGCCCACCTTCAAGGCAGTCCATGAGGGCGCTGCTTCCCTCTCCAAGGGTGAAGCAGGTCGTATGGCTGAGCGTCTGCTGAAGTTCATACACAATCTCCAAGCAGCCCTGCGCCGCATCGAGAACAAGACCTACGGCATCTGCCGCCAGACCGGCAAGCTCATCCCCAAGGAGCGTCTGCGCGCTGTGCCCCATGCTACGCTCTCTATCGAGGCGAAGCTCCAAGAGAAGAAGTAAGCCCCCACGCGACTGATGACAAGAAGCTCCAAGACGACCCTCTGGACGACGGCGTTTATCGTCCTCCTACTCGTCATTGACCAGGCCTCGAAGATCTGGGTCAAGACCTCAATGGTCGAGGGGGAGATGCACGAGATCACCTCGTGGTTCAAGATCTACTTCGTCGAGAACGAAGGGATGGCCTACGGGATCACGCTCGGTAGTAAGCTCCTCCTGACGCTCTTCCGCATACTCGCGATGGGTGCAGGGGTGTACTATCTGGTGCGTCTGCTGCGCCTACGTCGCTTCTCTCTCGGCTTCTGCCTGACGCTTGGTCTCGTCATCGCTGGTGGACTTGGGAACGTCATCGACTGCCTCTTCTACGGGGAGATCTTCTCCACGAGCCACGGGGCCGTGGCACAGCTCGTCCCCTGGGGCGAAGGCTACGGCACCTTCCTGCATGGCAAGGTGGTCGATATGCTTTACTTCCCCATTATCCAGACGACTTACCCCTCGTGGAGTCCTATCCATGCTGGTGAGCAGTTCGTCTTCTTCAGCCCGATATTCAACTTCGCTGATGCCTGCATCTCTGTAGGTGTGGCGCTCCTGCTCCTCTGCTATCGCCGCACGTTCTCCACAGCGCTGGATACCCTCTTCCCTTCAAAGGATAAGGATACGTCGACGGAGACTGATACGGAGGAATAGCTTAGTCGTCTTGCACTATGTCGCACCGCTTCACCCTGTCCCATAGCAGCCTACTGAAGGCTCTATTGCTGGCGCTTCTCCTTGTCGGGGGGAGTGCCTGCGGTGGCTCTAAGGGGAAGTGGAAGCAGATCGACCTCAAGACGGTCAAGGAACTCCTGCCTGAGATGCTCACGGCAGAGGCTTCCTTCAACCAGCGAGGCCTCGAGGATAGCCTGCGTATCGTGGGCTTCCAAGCCATCCTTAGCCGCTACGGCTATACGCTGGCCGACTGGGATAGCTCGCTCGTCTGGTATGGACGCCATCAGATCGTCGAGTATCAGAAGCTCTATGAGCACGCTGCTCTGGTGCTGGAGTCGCGCCAAGCTAAGCTGCAGGTACGTGTCGATAGCCTCGATCAAATCGAGCGACGTCGCAGCCTGTGGGAGGCGCACGACATTGACTCGGTGAACCTCCTGCGTGATAGTGCCAGCCGCTACCTCGCAGGGAGCTATGTCGAGCGCTCCTTCGCTCTCGAGCCCAGCGTCAGCTATACGGGCGGTACGGAGCTCCGCTTCATCGTCCGTGTAAGCGGGGCATCACCTTCGGCACTTCAGCTCCAGCTCCGCCTGCAGTATGCGGACTCTACGCAGCACGCCGAGACCCTTCCCTCCCTGCACCCTGGCCTCAACCAAGTCGCCATCACCATACCCAGCGGTAAGACGATGCGTGCGACTTATGGGCTGCTGCGTGGTCGCCTCCCCAAGAGCAAGAGCCCGCTCTTCGTCGTCGATAGCTTCAGCCTCGTCCGCTATACGGGAGGAGCTCCCGAGCCTACACCTGCTCCAGCCGAAGAGCCTCAGGCTGAGGAGCCCGCTACGGAGCTCTCCGATGACGACGGCATTACGGCGCTCTAACCACTCCCCATGTCCCGATCTCCCCGCCCTCGCTATGCCAGTCATCACCTGCGCCTCGGGCGCTGGGTCGCTCACTCGGTCCTCATCGAGGAGCACACGCCAGGGAGCTTCATCTTAGCTCCCTTCGTCGGCGAAGGGGAGCGTACGATATTCCTTTCGGGTACCATACATCTCATTTCCCCCACCTGCCCCTTGAGTGAAGGGGCACCTCTCGAGGCTGAGAGCCTCACCCTCCTACAGCAGGAGCTCGACAGCCACACGGGCTGGACGCTCCAGCTCCCATCTGACGATGGGCGATAGTCGCATCAGCATCCACACAACAAGCATATCACCATAGCACTATGTCACACGAATCAGTACGCGTTCGCTTTGCTCCCAGCCCTACGGGAGCGCTGCATATCGGCGGTGTCCGCACAGCTCTCTATAACTATCTCTTCGCGAAGGCTCACGGCGGTGAGCTCCTTCTGCGTATCGAGGATACAGATAGCCAGCGCTTCGTCCCAGGGGCGGAGGCTTATATCATCGAGGCCCTCGAGTGGCTCGGTATCCGCTTCGACGAAGGCGTGAGCTATGGTGGGGACTGTGGCCCCTATCGTCAGAGCGAGCGCCGCGATATCTACCGCAAGTACGTCCAGCAGCTCCTCGATGCAGGCAAGGCTTATATCGCCTTCGACACGCCCGAGGAACTGGAGGAGAAGCGTAAGACGGTAGCGAACTTCCAGTACGACGCTACGACCCGTACCTCGATGCGCAATTCGCTCGTCCTGCCACGTGAGGAGGTCGACACCCTCATCGCAGGCGGTGCGCAGTATGTCGTCCGCTTCCTCGTCACGCCCGATGTAGAGGTCGAGGTCGACGATATGATCCGTGGGCGCGTGACCTTCAATAGCTCCGTCCTCGATGACAAGGTCCTCTACAAGAGTGCTGACGACCTGCCTACCTACCATCTGGCGAACATCGTCGACGACCATCTGATGCGTATCACCCACGTCATCCGTGGTGAAGAGTGGCTGCCCAGCGCACCGCTGCACGTGCTTCTCTACGAAGCCTTCGGCTGGCGCGACACGATGCCCCGCTTTGCTCACCTGGCACTCCTCCTCAAGCCCGAGGGCAACGGCAAGCTCAGCAAGCGTGATGGCGACCGCCTCGGCTTCCCTGTCTTCCCCCTACGCTGGGTCGATCCCAAGACGGGTGAGGTGTCCTCGGGCTACCGCGAGAGCGGTTACCTCCCCGAGGCTGTCGTGAACTTCGTCGCACTCCTCGGCTGGAACCCCGGTAATGACCACGAGGAAGTCATGAGCATGGAAGAGCTGATCCGCTACTTCCGTATCGAGAAGTGCAGCAAGGCTGGTGCTAAGTTCGACTACGAGAAGGGCAAGTGGTTCAACCATCACTATATCCAGGTCTCCAGCAATGAGCGTCTGGCTGCCCTCCTGCGCCCCAGCCTCGAGGCAGCAGGCATCACCTTCGACGCCGACTATGTAGCTCGCGCCATCGCCCTGACGAAGGAGCGTGCTCAGACGCTCCTCGAGCTTGAGGAGCAGATCGCTTACTTCTTCACCGCCCCCACGGCTTACGATGAGAAGACCGTGAAGAAGCGCTGGAAGGAAGACAGCGCTGCCCAGCTCACGGAGCTCGCTGCACTTCTCGCTACTCAACCTGAAGACTTCCCCAGCGAAGCGACCGAAGAGGTCGTCAAGGCTTGGATCGAGGAGAAGGGCTATGGCCTCGGCGCGGTGATGAACTGCTTCCGTCTGGCACTCGTCGGTGCGGCTAAGGGACCCCACCTCTTTGATATCACCGCACTGCTCGGCCGTGGAGAGACCCTCCAGCGTCTGCAGCGTGCTATCGAAGTCCTGGGCTAAGCGGGTCGTACCCACTGCATGAATCCACTCTATAGCATAGCTGGTATAGCAGCCTCGGCGCTGCTGCATCTGGTGGCCCCCTTCCATCGGAAGGCTCGTCTCATCATCGAGGGGCGTCGGGAGACTCCTCAGCGGCTCAAGGGCCTCACGGCGGATCGTCCCGTGGTGTGGTTCCACGCCTCATCGCTGGGAGAATTCGAGCAAGGCCGTCCGCTCATGGAGGCATGGCGCAAGGCGCATCCCGAGTATCAGATCCTGCTCTCCTTCTTTAGCCCCTCGGGCTATGAGGTGCGTCGGGACTATGCTGGGGCAGATGTCGTGGTTTACTTGCCTTCGGATCGCTCCTCATCGGTGCGCCGCTTCCTTGATTTGGCGCACCCTGAGGTAGCTATCTTCATCAAGTACGACTTCTGGCCTACGATGCTCAGCGAGCTGGCTACGCGCTCTATCCCCACCTACCTCGTCTCGGCGATCTTCCGCCCCGACCAGCTCTTCTTCCGTAGCTACGGAGGCTGGTACCTGCGCCTGCTACACCTCTTTCGCCGTCTCTACGTGCAGGACGAGGCTTCGCGCACGCTTCTTCTGGAGCATGGTGTCGAGTCAGTCAAGGTCACAGGGGATACGCGCTTCGACCGAGTCGAGGAGATCGCTCGTGCAGCGAAGGATATCCCTGCGGTAGCGGAGCTCTCTCGAGGTCGTCGCCTCTTGGTCGTCGGTAGCTCGTGGCCCGAGGACGAAGCTATCCTCCTGCCTTACTTCAATGAGGAGGCTCCCGAGGATTTCGCCTTGGTCTTGGCACCGCATGAGATCCACGAGGAGCACCTAAGAACTATCGAGTCGGGGCTCAAGCGTCCGTCCATTCGCCTCTCCGAGTATGACGAAGCGAAGGGTCTACCTGAGGGCACGGCCTGCATCATTATCGACTGCTTCGGCCTGCTCTCCTCGGTCTACCGCTACGGCACGTGGGCTTATGTAGGCGGTGGCTTCGGCAAGAGCGTGCACAATACGCTCGAGGCTGCGGTGTATGGTATCCCCGTCTTCTTCGGCCCAGAGATCCACAAGCACCGTGAGGTGCGCGAGCTGGTCAAGCGCTCTTCAGGCTTCATCTTGCACGATCGGGCGGAGCTCTCGCAGCTCCTCCAGCGCTTCTCCTCGGAGGAAGAGTGCAAGGCTCTTGAGGCACGTACCCGTGCTTACTTCAGCGAAGAGTGCGGTGCTACGGCAGCTATCCTCGGCGATATCCTCCCCAGCGAATAAGCCCTATACCTATATATAAGCAGCGCCCCCGAAGGTCATCCTTCGGGGGCGCTGCTTTTGGGGGTGAATGCAACCAGTAGTGGTCACTCATCCGACCAGTAGTGGTCGCGGCTCTGACCACTACTGGTTCAGCGTCGGAGCAGTACTGGTTCACTCACCGACCACTATTGGTTACTTTCCCGCCCTCGTATTGCTCTGTGCTACAGCCCTTCGGAAGAGGCCCTCCGAGGAGGCGGAGAATGGCCCCGCAGGAGGGGTAAATGCGGCATGAAATGCAAGGATATTGGTGCTTTCCTTTACCTCTGCGTAGGGGGCTTAGGTGGGAGCCTGTGCCACAGAATCGTGGGGAAATGTGGCAATCTGTAGGGGTTGGGGTGGGGTAGAGCATCTAAGTATGGTGTGAGTGCTATCCTTTTGTCACGGCTCTGAAATGCAATTATTTTAGAAAATATCAGCGCGAGGGAATTTCGGTATTTTCGGCAGGTCGCCTGCCGTGAATTTAATTTAGTCTGAGTCTTGGTGTGTATAAAGGAAATCCATACATTTGACAACGATAGAGCACGCCAATCGAAGGTGTAGCGCCGCGAGCCCAATGTACCATGGAGTGGTCCCGCAGTATGAGCTACCCTTGACCTCTACTCTGTCACCGGACACCATCACGATTAAACGATACTGTATGAAGAAATAGCTACACGATACTATGGGAGGAGTGCATCCCTCAGCTGATCCGAGCACCCAGCTCTGTGCCTTGCCTTCGCCCACATCGCCATGCATACACGCTAATCACTTACACAAACAAACTACACACTGCTTATGAACAATCAAAGAGTACTTCGATTGGGCATGGGTTGGATCCGATTAGGACTATTGATGATAGGCCTGGTCATTGGCTTAGGGGGCGACCTCTTAGCCCAGGGTACAGCTCAGACCATCCGAGGCAAGGTCCTCGACGAAAGCGGAGATCCCCTACCTATGGCCTCCGTCTTAGTCGTTGGGACGAAGGTGGGTGTCACGACCAACACCAAGGGTGACTTCACTATCAAGCTCCCTGCTGGCAAGAACCAGCTCCTCATTCGCTTCGTGAGCTACAAGAGCCAGACCGTCACGGCTAAGGACGGCATGGTCATCAAGCTCCAGCCCGAAGCCACCACCCTCGACAATATTGTCGTCACGGGTATGGTCGCCACCGACAAGCGCCTCTTCACGGGGGCGAGCGACAAGCTCAAGGCCGACAAGGTGAAGATGGCAGGTATGGCTGACATCAGCCGCGGTCTCGAAGGGAAGTCCGCAGGGGTCTCCGTGCAGAACCTCTCGGGGACCTTCGGTACAGCACCTAAGATCCGCGTGCGTGGGGCGACCTCGATCATGGGTTCGTCCAAGCCCCTCTGGGTCGTCGACGGGGTCATCCAGGAGGATGTCGTAGACGTCGGCGCTGATGACCTCAGCTCGGGGGACGCTACGACACTCCTCAGCTCGGCTATCGCAGGCCTCAATGCCGACGATATCGAGAGCTTCCAGATCCTCAAGGACGGCTCGGCAACGTCCATCTACGGGGCAAAGGCTATGGCAGGGGTCATCGTCATCACGACGAAGAAGGGTCGCTCGGGTAGCAGCTCCTTCTCCTATACGGGGGAGTTCACCTCGCGCTTTGTGCCCAGCTACCGCGACTACAATATCATGAACTCGCAGGACCAGATGGAGGTCTACAACGAGATGGAGCGTAAGGGCTGGCTGAACTTTGCCCGCGTCTACAACTACAGCTCCTCAGGTATCTACGGGAAGATGTATCACCTGACGCACGACTACAACCCCACGACGGGGATCTTCGGGCTGGAGAACACGCCCGAGGCTCGTGCTAACTACCTCCGCGATGCAGAGATGCGCAATACCAACTGGTTCGGTGAACTCTTCTCTCCCTCCCTCATTCAGAATCACTCACTGAGCTTCTCAGGGGGGACGAAGAACCTCCAGACCTATGTATCCGTCTCGGCTATGCTCGACCCAGGGTGGATGCGTGCCAGCAACGTACGCCGCTACACGGGGAACCTCAACGCTACCTATACCTTCTCGCCCAAGCTCTCAGTATCTGCCCTGATCAACCTCTCCTCACGCATGCAGCGTGCTCCAGGTACGGTCACTCAGGATGCTAACGCCACTACTGGTGAGGTGTCACGTGGCTTCGACATCAACCCCTTCTCCTACGCGCTCAATACGAGCCGCACGCTCGACCCCAATGAGTTCTACACCCGTGACTACGCTCCCTTCAATATCAAGCACGAGCTCGACAACAACTACATCGACCTCGGTGTGAAGGATGTCAAGCTCCAGCTCGAGCTGAAGTGGAAGCCCATCAAGGGGCTGACTCTCGCTCTGCTCGGTGCCTACAAGGACTCGGGTACGACGATGGAGAGCATCGTCACGGAGTATGCTAACCGCGCACTCGCTTTCCGCGCTATGCAGGACGCTACCGTACGCAATGGCAACCAGTACCTCTGGAAGGATCAGGACAAGCCCAACTCACTGCCTGAGACCATCCTCCCTGCTGGGGGCTTCTACAATACGCAGACGCGCACCATGGAGAGCTATGACTTCCGTGCCTCTGCTACGTACAATACGACGCTCAACAACGACCACATCATCAATACCTACCTCGGCTCCGAAGTCAACTCACAGGACCGCGTCTCGCGCTGGATGGACGGCTGGGGTATGCAGTACGACAGTGGCCTGACGCCCTTCTGGGACTACCGCGCCTTCAAGCGCCTCACGGAGAAGAACTGGGATTATTACGGTCTGTCGAAGAGCTTCGGCCGCTCGGTCGCCTTCTTCGCCAACGCCACCTACTCCTACAAGGGCCGCTATACGATCACGGGTACGACCCGCTACGAAGGGACGAATAGACTCGGTCGTACACGTAAGGCTCGCTGGCTCCCCACCTGGAATATCTCTGGTGCATGGAACGCCCACAGCGAAGACTTCTTCGAGAAGCAGCACCTCCTCTCACACCTGACGCTCAAGGGCTCATACTCCCTCGTAGGGGTTGCCCCCAGCTGGGTCACCAACTCCCGCGCCATCATCTATAGCCGCGCGGCCTGGAGACCCTCGGCAGGACAGTCGGAGAACCGTAACTACATCGGTAGCTTCGAGAACGAAGACCTCACCTATGAGAAGAAGCATGAGCTGAACTTCGGTATCGATATGGGCCTGCTGAAGAACCGCCTCAACATCGCTGCTGACATCTACTGGCGTAACAACTTCGACCTCATCGGTGCAGCCTATACCATCGGGGGGACTCGCTGGGGCAACGTCGCTTCGATGAAGAGCCACGGCTTCGAGCTCTCCGTCTCGACGAAGAATATCCAGTCGAAGGACTTTAGCTGGACGACGGACTTCATCTTCGGCTCGACCTTCAATAAGGTCACTGAGCTTGATACGAAGCGCAACATGTTCAACTTCCTCACTGGTAACGGCTTCGCTCGTCAGGGCTATCCCGTACGTTCGCTCTTCTCGATCCCCTTCACAGGGCTCGATGATGAGGGCTTCCCCACCTTCATGGTCAATGGGAAGGAAGTCACGCGTCGCAACTATCGTGATATCAACTTCCAGCAGGTTGATGATCTGGACTTCCTCAAGTATGAGGGTTCGTCAGAGCCTACCTACAATGGTAGCTTCGGGAACGTCTTCACGTTCAAGAACTTCAAGCTGAACGTCTTCATCACCTACTCGGGTGGTAACAAGCTCCGCCTGGATCCCTCCTTCTATGCTGCCTATTCCGACCTCTGGGCTACGCCTAAGGAATACCGCAATCGCTGGACGACCCTCGGAGATGAGCGTAAGACGGATATCCCTGTCATCGCCTCGGTACGCGACCACTATAGCTACTCCAACCTCGGTACGGGCTATGCAGCCTACAACTACTCTACGGCTCGTGTCGCTGATGGTAGCTTCGTCCGCCTCAAGGAGGTCTCACTGACCTATACGCTGCCTACGCCTCTCATCAAGCGCCTGGGCTTCCTCAAGAGTGCTTCCTTCAAGGTGCAGGCTACGAACCTCGCTCTGCTGTACGCCGATAAGAAGCTCTATGGCCAAGACCCTGAGTTCTTCCGCTCGGGTGGGGTAGCTACCCCGCTGCCTAAGCAGGTCACGGCTACGGTGCACATTGGCTTCTAATCATGCAATAGGATCATGTACACTATGAAACGACTATATAGAATGGCTGGCCTCTGCCTCCTGGCAGGCGCCCTCGGTAGCTGCAATCGCTACCTAGATACCATGCCCGATACCCGTACAGAGCTCAACCGCGCTGACAAGATCGAGCGCCTCCTCGTCTCGGCTTATCCGACGCTCCTGCCTATGGGCTTCACGGAGAACCGTACTGACAACGTCGAGGACAACGGCCGCCTCTTCGAGGATAACCATATTGGCAATCACGAAGCATTCTTCTGGGAGCCCTCCAGCGGGACGGCTTGGGATGATGAGACGAACTTCTGGAGCACCTGCTACAGCATGGTCGGTACCGCCAACCAAGCTCTGAAGTCCATCGAAGAACTCGGCAACCCCAAGGAGCTGGAGTCCGCCCGCGGTGAAGCGCTCCTCTGCCGTGCCTATACCAACTTTATTTGGGTCAATGTCTTTGGTCAGGCCTACAACGGCCGCACCAGCGACAAGGATCTCGGTATCCCTTATTTCACGAAGCCCGAGACGAAGCTCGAGCGTGCCGTACCCCGCCTCTCTGTAGCGAAGGTCTACGAGCTCATCGCTAAGGATATTGAGGAGGGTATTCCCTTGATCAATGACGACCGCTACAGCAAGCCTATCTTCCACTTCACGACGCGAGCTGCGAAGGCCTTCGCTACACAGTTCTACCTCTACTACGAGAAGTGGGACAAGGCCAAGCAGTATGCTGACGAAGTGCTCGGTACAGGTGCCGTCTCCAATCTGCGTGACATGTCGAAGTACGACAAGCTGACCAACGCCGATGAGATCTGCCATGCCTATATCCGCGATGACGAGCCTGCTAACCTCATGCTCATCGTCACGCGCTCGCTCTGGGTCCGTGCGCTGACGTCCTACCGCTACGCTCACAACGGGCACGTAGCTTCGACGCAGACCTATCGTAGCCCAGGCCCATGGGGACGCTACTTCCCCGTCTACGACCGCCTCTTCGGCTCGAACAATGGTGCACTCTACTACCCCAAGTATCGTGAGCTCTTCGAGATCACCGACGTCGTGGCCCGCACGGGTCAGCCCCACGTCGTGGCGCTTCCCTTCACGGTGGACCGCGTCCTCTTGTGGAGAGCTGAGGCCCGCGTGATGCTCTCCGACTTTGACGGTGCTGCCAGCGACCTCTCCGCTTGGTACGTCTCTAAGAAGGGACAGGCTGCTACAGCTCAGCAGATCTCCGACTACTACAACGTCGTCATCAATCCCACCGACCCCGACGATGTACGCGAGGCGATGATCCGCAAGCAAGAGACGGTCTCCAAGCCCCTGCATCCTAAGTTCGACATCGCTGCAGGTATGCAGACGAATATGATGCACGCCGTCCTCCATGCCCGCCGTATCCTCAGTATGCACGATGGTACGCGCTGGGATGATATCAAGCGCTACGGCATCGAGATCACCCACAAGCTCTACACGGGCGAGACGATGACGCTCAAGACCGACGACCATCGCCGTGCCCTCCAGATCCCTGCCAGCATCCGCTCGGTAGGCGTAGAGCCCAACCCTGGGTATTAGACACGAACCCCCTTATCAGATCAGAAACTATGTATCTACATAAGATCAAGCTCTCCCTCTGTGCAGCCCTTCTCGTGGCTACACTCGGTGGGTGTAAGGATAGCGACCAGCCCGATCCCTCTCGTCGTGTCACCAAGGCTCCCGCCAAGGAGATGACGAGCTTCGACCGCTGGATCAAAGAGAACTATACCGACGCGTACAACGCCAGCTATATCTATACCCTGGATGATATCGAGGCCGACCGCTCACGTAACCTCGCGCCTGCCAAGCTCGAGAACAGCATGAAGCTCGCTAAGATCATCCAGCACGCATGGTATGGCGCCTATGACGAAGCCACGGGGCGTGTCGACTTCATGCGCAAGACGTCCCCCCGTCAGCTCTTCATCGTCGGCTCGGCTTCGTGGAACGGCGACGGCACGATCACCCAAGGTACGGCCGAGGGTGGGCTGAAGGTCACGCTCTATCAGGCAAACTGGCTCAACGTGAACGATCCTCAGTCGCTCAATACGACCTTCTTCAAGGTCATGCACCATGAGTTCAGCCACATCCTTCACCAGAATAAGATCTGGCCTACGACGGAGTACGACGCCATCTCTGAGGGCTATGCTCCCACCTCGTGGTTCAACCGCCGTAGCCTCAGCGACTACGCTCCTCTGGGCTTCATCACGGCTTACGCCAGCAGTCAGCCTCGCGAGGATATCGCTGAGATGACGGCTTGCTACATCACCTTCCCCCAGAGTCAGTGGGATGCGGTGATGAATGCCGCTGGTGACGAAGGTCGTGCGAAGCTCAATAAGAAGATGGAGATCATCAAGAAGTACATGAAGGGTACGTGGGGTATCGACATGGATCAGCTCCGTGCTATCGCCCAGCGTCGCCTCGAGGAGGTGAGCCGTCTGCCGCTCATCGAGAGCTCTTGGCAGGAGCTTCTCGGCTCTTCGCTCCATAGCCTGCCACAGGCTGCCCGCTCGCTCGCTGGCTACGAGGCTGCTCGCGACGCTGTCGTCGAGGAGCTGATGCGCCACCCGAAGTTCCTCGAGCTTCACACGGGTGAGCATGCAGACCACGCTAAGTGCCAGGTCATCACCCAGTACTTCCACTAATGTCAGACCCCCTAATTCATAGACTACGATGAATAAGAATATAGCGATAGGGCGGGCTGTCCTGCAGGGTGCCCGTCTTGGTCTCCTCGCTGCTGCGGGCCTTGTCCTCGGGGTACTTCCCTCATGCCGTCAGGAGCCTGATGCACTCTTTGAGAAGTCCGCTTCGGAGCGTGTCGATGCACTCACCTCTGAGCTGCAGAAGACCCTCACCGCCTCCTCCACGGGCTGGGTGCTGGAGTACTATCCTCACACCCAGCTCCTCTACGGGGGCTATCCCGTGACGATGACCTTCGGTGCTAAGAACGAAGTGCTTATGGCTTCGGATGCTCCCGTGAAGGGCCACTCTACGGCAGAGGTCAAGAGCAACTACCATCTGAAGTCCGACAAGATGGTCTCGCTGAGCTTCGATACGTATAGCTCACCTCTGCACCTCTTCTCTGACCCCGATAAGTCCTACGGGGCTGGCGAAGGGAAGAGCTTCGAGGGCGACTATGAGTTCACCTTCGTTCGCTCGGTCTCGCCCGATACGCTCTATCTGAAGGGCCGTAAGACGGGTGTCGTCATGCGCATGTTCCGCCCGCAGGTAGCTGCTAAGGAATATCTTGCGAAGGTCCTCGACCTGAAGTCTCGTGCCTATACCTCGGAGAGTATGTACCAGCAGCACCTCTACGGGCTGACGGGTAAGCTCGGAGGCAAGGCCGTCGTGGCCTACCTCAATAATGAGGGATACAACATCCTCACCATCGAGGATGCTGAGACGGGCAAGAAGACGGAGGTCCCCTACGTCTACACGCCTGATGGACTGCAGTTCCACAAGGAGTACAACGGCGTCTCTACGCTGCTGTGGAAGGATGCAGATAAGAGCTACAACACCCCTGCGGGTGAGAAGCTCACGGCACGTACCGACCCCGACTACGCTGGCTTCGCTCACTATCTCGGTGAGTATGACCTGATGTGCACGGGCTGGACGGCGCCTCGCACCGTCACCTTCTCGCAGGCTGCACGCAACCTCTATCGTATCACGGGTATGGCGCCCAACCTCACGATCTACGCTACCTACGACGCTGCTAAGGATCGCTTTGAGATCAAGACGCAGAAGCTCGAGAATACGGGTGGTGCCTTCCTCGCTGTGTGGGCTGCTCCTAATGGTACCAACCTCTCGTGGGGCACAGGCTTCGGTATGTATAGCAAGCTCGATGAGACCTATACTACGGGCAAGCGCTATAAGCTGGTCGATAATGGTATCTGGGGTACATTCACAGCAGGCTCCTATATCCTTTGGAAGCCCGGTGGTGGCGAATACAAGTCCTTCGGTGACTCTCGCTTCACTTCGCCTGTATTCACTAAGAAATAAGTAAGAGATATGAAGATCATACATCGCTCGCTTGGGGTGCTCCTCCTGGCGTCGCTTACGCTCCTCGGGGGCGTCAGCTCCTGCCGCAAGGACGACCCCACTACGAAGACCGAGCGCACACTACGTGTCCTCTCCTCAGATCACAACTTCACGGCTGCTGGTGGTACGGGGACGATCACGCTCGCCGAAGGGGGCTTCACCGCGAAGTCGGAGGCCAGCTGGATCACTCTTGGCTCTACCGATGGGGCGAAGGTTACCTTTACTGTAGCTCCCTTTACGGAGCCCACGACCCGCACGGGCCTCATCATCCTCACGCGAGGTAGCGAGACTCAGCAGGTAGCCATCTCCCAGCTTGGAGCCTACAGCTATGTCTCCGATCTCGAGTCAGCCTACACCATCGAGCGTAAGGGTGGCACCATCGAACTCACACTCGTCGGTGATATCCGTCCCAGCGAGGTCAAGATCGAGGGACTGCCTGAATGGGCTTCCTTCAAGATCGAGGACAAGAAGCTCCTCATCACGGTCGAGAGCACGAATGTCTTCCAGCGGGAGGCGAACCTCACGCTGAAGCTGAGTGATCTCTACACCAAGCGCTTCCGCCTGATACAGTCTTATGGCCCGCTCGGATACAATGCGATGCTCGGCGATTACACGCTGACCTACATCGCTGCTTACCAGGGCGAGAAGAAGACGGCAGACGTCAAGCTCATCGCTGACCAAGCTAAGAAGGGCTTCATCCTGCAGGGGCTGGCTGCTGATATCCCAGTAGCCTTCGAAGAGAAGACGAATACGCTGACGATCAAGCCACAGGAGCTCGCGAAGCCCCAGGGCGTGACGGCATCGCTCATCCTCGCTTCGTATGCTGGCTTGTTCCCAGGTGCTGATGGCCAGGCTTCGGCCAACCTGACGTGGGGAGCTGAGTACACCTACTCGGCTACGTGGGATGCTGTCTCGATCGAGCACCCCGCCTTCCCCTTCGTTCCTTCAGAGGCCGCGAAGAAAAAAGGGCATCACGGCCTGCACTTCTTCCTCTTCGAGGGTGGTAGCTACAAGGGCCCTTACTCGGGAACTACGGGGATTCACACGATCCTTGAGTTCTCGCTGACGAAGAAATAGCACACACTCATTCTTGCTCATTCCCCTGGCGGGCCGGCCCACTATCTGTGGGTCGGCCCGCCTTTCTTTTGTGCTGGTAGTCGTAGGCTTATGAGCGCTATTAGGCGAAGCTCTGAGGGAGGGTCAATGCAACCAGTACTGGTCACGCATCCGACCAGTACTGGTCCGTGATAGTGACTAGTACTGCTTCGCTTGCAGACCAGTAGTGGTTCGCTCATCGACCAGTAGTGGTCCATATCTCCCCTTCTTGGAGGTCGTGTTTGGCCCAGCCTTTGGCGCTTGATCTCACCGTGAGAGTAGGGGAGTGCTACCCCCGCAGATAGGGAGGGAGGCACTACGGGTATGCGATGCTCTTCTCGGGGAGCGAAGGGCTTACCTCTACTTTTTGTACCTTTGTGTAGATCTGTACCTTAAGTGGTATAGACGGAAATCGTATTATTTATCCTTTAGCCTAAGAAGACTAAGAATAGCGTATGGGAAGAGTCCTCATTATCGGTGCCGGCGGTGTCGGTACGGTAGTGGCCAAGAAGGTGGCACAGAATAGCGACGTATTCACTGAGATTATGCTCGCCAGCCGCACGAAGAGTAAGTGCGATAAGATTGCCTCCGAGATTACCAATGTCAAGATCCAGACGGCAGCCGTCGACGCTGATAACGTCCCCGAGCTCGTCGCTCTGATGAAGTCCTTCAAGCCAGAGCTGGTCATCAATGTCGCTCTGCCCTATCAGGACCTCCATATCATGGATGCTTGCCTCGAGTCAGGCGTCAACTACCTCGACACGGCGAACTATGAGCCGCTCGACGAGGCTAAGTTCGAGTACAGCTGGCAGTGGGCCTACAAGCAGCGCTTCGAAGAAGCTGGACTGACGGCTATCCTGGGCTGTGGCTTCGACCCAGGGGTGACCGGGGTCTTCACCGCCTATGCTGCCAAGCACTACTTTGATGAGATCCACTACCTCGATATCGTAGACTGCAACGGTGGGGACCACCACAAGGCCTTCGCCACGAACTTCAATCCCGAGATCAACATCCGCGAGATCACTCAGAAGGGTAAGTACTACGAGGATGGACAGTGGCGCGAGACCGAGCCTCAGGAGATCCACAAGCCCCTGACCTATCCCAACATCGGGGTGCGTGAGTCTTACCTCCTCTACCACGAGGAGCTGGAGTCGCTCGTGAAGAACTATCCCACGATCCGCCGTGCACGCTTCTGGATGACCTTCGGGCAGGAGTATCTGACCCACCTGCGTGTCATGCAGAATATCGGTATCACGCGTATCGATCCCGTCCTCTACAACGGCGTCGAGATCGTCCCCATCCAGTTCCTCAAGGCGATCCTGCCTAACCCCGGTGAGCTCGGTGAGAACTACACGGGTGAGACGTCCATCGGCTGCCGTATCCGCGGTATCAAGGACGGCAAGGAGAAGACCTACTACGTGTGGAACAACTGCAGCCACCAGGCCGCCTATCAGGAGACGGGCGCTCAGGGCGTGAGCTACACCACGGGTGTACCCGCCACGATCGGTGCGATGATGTTCTTCAAGGGGCTCTGGCGTCGCCCAGGCGTGTACAACGTCGAGGAGTTCGATCCAGATCCCTTTATGGAGCAGCTCATGAAGCAAGGCCTGCCTTGGCATGAGCAGTTTGACCTCGATCTTGAGCTCTGATAAGGCTCAAGATGCGGCGTAGCGGAGCCGCCTGAGTGCCCTCTCTTAGAGGCCCAGCCTTGGGGCACTCAGGCGCCTTCCCCGCGCCATCCTTTCCCCCTCTTTACCCCAAAAAACCACACCACTACCTCTAATCATGAACATCCTGCTGATCGTAGATCCCCAGAACGACTTCATCACCGGCTCCCTCGCCATCGAAGGCGCGATCCCAGCGATGGATTACCTCACCGCTTACGTCAAGGAGCACCATGCCGAGTACGACGCTATCGTCGTCACCATGGACCAGCATCCTGCCGACCACTGTAGTTTCGATGTCTCTGGTGGCCCATGGCCTATCCACTGCGTCCGCTATACTACGGGGGCTGCTCTCTATCCTCCTCTGTCTGATGCGATCATGGAGCGCAAGCGTCAGGGACAAAATGTCCTCTTCATCCCCAAGGCGATGACTCGCCACAAGGACTCTTACAGTGCCTTCCACGACGCCGTGCCCGACCTCCTCATGAACGCCCGCCGCATTGATGTCGCGGGCCTCGCAGGGGACTACTGCGTCAAGACTACTATCGAAGATCTCAGACGCCTCCTCTACGCCCCTCAGATCCACACGATCGATGAGGCCATCGCCTGGATCGGTGAGCCCCAGCCCCTGGTGTAGCTCCCCCAGCGACCTCCCACCTCTAATTCCCCCCACACACCTATGAAACGACTCATTGCCACTCTGAGCCTCCTCGCTATGCTCACTGCTTGCCAGACCAGCTCGACCAAGGAGAACCCCCTCCTCACCGAGAGCACGCTTGACTACCAAGCTCCCGACTTCAGTAAGATCCGCCCAGCGCACTTCGTCCCCGCTATCGAGGAGGGGATCCGTATCCAGCTCGCCGAGATCGACAGCATCACGAGCAATACGGCTGCTCCGACCTTCGAGAACACCGTGCTGGCGTATGAGAAGTCCGGTCGCCTCCTCGCACGTGCTACCTCTATCCTCTCAGGCCTCGTAGGTGCTGACGGCACCGAGGAGCTGCAGAAGATCGACGAAGAGACGACGCCCATGCTCTCCGCCCACCACGATGCCCTGCTCCTGAATGAGAAGCTCTTCGCTCGTGTCAAGGCTGTCTATGACCAGCGCTCCAGCCTCCAGGGCGAAGACCTACGCCTCACGGAGGTCCTCTATGATCAGTTCGTCCATGAGGGCGCTCTCCTCTCAGCAGCTGACAAGGAAGCTCTGAAGAAGATCAATAGCGAGATCGCTGTGCTGCAGACGAAGTTCACGAATCAGGTGAACGCTGGTACGAAGGAAGCTGCTGTCCTCGTCGACAAGCTCGAGGAGCTCGACGGCCTCCCCGAAGAAGCGATCACCCGTGCTGCTGAGGCCGCTACCGCTGCAGGGCATAAGGGTAAGTACCTGCTGGAGCAGACGAATACGTCACGCCCAGGCTACCTTGCCGACCTCAACAATCGTGATGTCCGTCGTCGTGTCCTCGAGGCTTCGCTCTCGCGCTGCTCGGGTGGTGATAGCACGAATACGCACCCCACGATCACCCGCATCGCTGCCCTGCGCGCTGAGAAGGCAAAGCTCCTCGGGCTGCCCAACTTCGCCTCTTGGGCGCTGAGCGATCAGATGGCTGGCCGTCCTGAGGCCGTAGAGCGCCTCATCAGCCAGCTGGCTCCCGCCCTTCGTGCCAAGGTCGCTGACGATGTCGCCGAACTCGAAGCCTTCGCTCAGAAGACTGAGGGGAAGGACTTCAAGCTCGCTGCTTGGGACCTCGACTACTATGCCGAGCGCCTGAAGAAGGCTAAGTACGACCTCAACGAAGCCGACCTCAAGCCCTATCTCGTGCTGGATAGCGTGCTGAAGAATGGGGTCTTCTACGCAGCCAACCAGCTGTATGGTCTGACCTTCAAGCCTCGTCCTGATATCCCTGTCTATGCTGATGGCGTACAGGTCTACGAGGTCTTTGACCAGGATAATACCCCCATGGCCCTCTTCTATACGGACTACTTCCGTCGCCCAACGAAGACGGGTGGGGCGTGGATGTCGAATTTCGTCCAGCAGAGCACGCTCTTCGGTACGAAGCCTGTCATCTACAACGTCTGCAACTTCGAGGCTCCCGCTAAGGGTGCTCCCGCCTTCCTCACCTCGTCGGATGTAGAGACGCTCTTCCATGAGTTCGGCCACGCTCTGCATGGCCTCTTCGCTTCGCAGAAGTACGAGACGCTCTCGGGTACGAATACGCCTCGTGACTTCGTGGAAATGCCCTCGCAGTTCAACGAGCACTGGATGACGGACTCTGTCGTCCTGCGCCACTACGCCCGCCACTACAAGACGGGTGAGCCTATGCCTCAGGCGCTCATCGACAAGATGAAGGCTGCTGCTACCTACGGACAGTCCTACGCACTGGCTGAGAACCTCGCTGCTGTGACGATCGATATGGCTTGGGGTATGCTCCCTGCTGGTCAGACGGTGAGCGATGTAGATGCCTTCGAGCGTGAAGTGCTCGCTCGTGCTGGTCTTGACTTTGCTCTCGTACCTCCCCGCTACCGCTCGGCTTACTACCTGCACGTCTTCGCTGGTGGCTATGCTTCGGGCTACTACTCTTACCTCTGGACGGAGGTCCTCGACCACAATATCTACGAGTGGTTCGCCGCACACGGCGGGCTGACGCGTGAGAATGGTCAGCGCTTCCGTGAGATGGTCCTCTCACGCGGGAATACCGCTCCTGTCGGCACGTTCTTCACGAACTTCACCGGCCTCACGGAGCCCGATATGTCGAGCCTTCTGCGCTTCCGCGGCCTCACGAAGTAAGCTAAGGGTGCTTCGTCACCTCCCCACATAATAGGCGCCCCCCTTCCTCGGACTGAGATCCGTCGGGTGGGGGGCGCTACTTTATTATAGATAGCACTCCATAGGCTGGAGCGGAATACGTATCTTTGTCCTACCAGTAATAGATCCAGCACAGACCTCGAAGAATGACAGAGCACTACGTCGTCTCCGCACGCAAATACCGTCCCGATACCTTCCGTAGTATCGTCGGGCAGGAGGCTATGGCCTCCACACTACGCACCGCTGTTCGCTCGGGCAAACTCTCCCATGCGTACCTCTTCTGTGGCCCCCGTGGGGTAGGGAAGACGACGGCGGCACGCGTCTTGGCGCGGACGATCAACTGCGAGAACCTCTCCGCCGAAGGTGAGGCTTGCGGGCAGTGCGAGAGCTGTAAGGCCTTCGAGGAGCAGCGCTCCTTCAATATCTTCGAGCTGGACGCTGCGTCGAACAACTCCGTAGAGGATATCCGCCAGCTCACCGAGCAGGTGCAGATGCCACCCGCTCTCGGTCGCTACAAGGTCTATATCATCGACGAGGTGCACATGCTCTCGGCGGCGGCTTTCAATGCCTTCCTTAAGACCCTCGAAGAGCCCCCCTCGTACGCTATCTTCATCTTAGCGACGACGGAGAAGCACAAGATCCTCCCCACCATCCTCTCGCGCTGTCAGATCTATGACTTCAAGCGAATCACCGTGCAGGATATCACCCGCCATCTGCGCTACGTCGCCGATAGCGAAGGTATCGATGCCGAGGAGACGGCGCTCGGGCTCATCGCTGAGAAGGCTGATGGGGGGATGCGCGATGCGCTGTCGATGTTTGACCGTATCGCCAGCTTCGCCGGTGGACATATCACCTACCAGCATGCGCTGGAGAGTCTGAATGTCCTCGACTATACCTACTTCATCCGCATCTTCGAGCTCTTCCTGAGCGGGGATCATCGTAGTGTCCTGCTCCTCCTGGATGAGCTGATGGGTAAGGGCTTCGAGGGACAGACGATCCTCACGGGGCTCTCCGCCTTCGTGCGTGACCTCCTTGTAGCCCAGCATCCCGAGACGCTCCAGCTCTTGGAGAAGCCCGATGCCGTAGCTGCCTCCTATGCGACCATTGCCCAGCAGTGCACACCTGCCAGCCTCTTTGCTGCGCTCAAGCCTCTGGTGCAGGCCGATCAGCAATATCGCGGGGCAACGAATAAGCGCCTCTTAGTCGAGCTGAGCTTCCTCAGTATGGTCCCTCTCTTCAAGCGGGACTCCGACCTAAATCTCCCTGCTGCGCCAGCACCCGCTGCACCTCAGACGGCTACACCACAGGCCGCTCCTCAGACGCCCCCTGCGACTACACCCCCAGCTTCTCCTGCACCCAAAGCGCAGACAGCTCCCGTAACACCTTCCGCTCCGCAGGCAGCTCCCAAGCCTGCCCCTGCGGCGGTGGCACCTCCTCCAGCGGCAGCTGAACCGACACCCGCGCCTGCACCAGCACCCGCACCTGCGGCATCTGCTACACCCCCTCCGCCAGCTCCCCCCTCGTTCGCTCCTAAGCGTCTCTTCGGAGCACGCCGTCGTGCAGACGCTCCCAGCGAAGCCACTTCTACGGCTCCAGCTGAGCCCCCTGCCCCCATCGAGGATAAGGACTTCACGGAGGATGACCTCCAGCGAGCTTGGGTGCGCTTCGTCGAGCAAGAGCTGACGCCCTCACAGATCCTCTACCGCAATATCCTGCGCCCCGAGCTACCGAAGCTCTTAGACGGCGTGCAGGCAGAGATCTCCCTCCCACCAGGTGAGGCTATCCATACCACGGTGATGGAGGTCTATCCTCAGCTCGTAGAGTTCCTCCGCACGACGCTGCAGAATCGTAAGTTCAACCTCGTCTTGCGGGAGAAGACCGTAGAGGAGCAGGCGAAGATCGTCCTCACCCAAGAGGATCGCTTCAACCAGCTTGCGGAGATCAACCCCGAGGTGCGCAAGCTCAAGGAAGCCCTTGGCCTACGCTTCTCCTAATCCCAGACCACATACATATACAATACGCATATCGCTATGAAGATCAAGAAGCACATCACCGCTCTTGCTACGGCAGCAGCCCTCTCGGCGACCCTGCCTGCTGTGGCTCAGCAGTCGCAGCACATGGCGCCCGAGACGATGCTTTCGCTCGCTCGTGTCGGTGCCTCCGCCCTCTCTCCCGACGGCAAGACGGTCGTCTACAGCGTGGGCTTCCCCAGCATCAAGGACAATAAGATCCGCACCGAGCTCTTCACCATCTCCTCCGATGGCAGCGCACGTCGCCAGATCACCCAGGGTGTCGCTGGCGTGCATGGCGCTCGCTGGATCCAGCAGGGCCGTCGTATCAGCTACATCTCCTCGGAGAGTGGCGCTCCACAGGTCTGGACGATGGCTCCCGATGGTACGGACCGTCGTCAGGTGACCAATATCGAGGGCGGGCTCTCGGACTACCTCTTCTCGCCCGATGAGAAGCAGCTGGCCTATATCAAGGAGATTTCCTTCGGGAAGAGCACTAAGGAGATTTACCCCGACCTGCCTAAGGCTACGGGTCGTATCGTCACCGATCTGATGTACAAGCATTGGGATGAATGGGTAGAGACGATCCCTCATATCTTCATCGCTCCCGTAGGTGGCGAAGCGATCACGGGCGGTAAGGACATCCTCGAAGGTGAGCCTTACGAAGCTCCTACGAAGCCCTTCGGCGGAGCAGAGGAACTCTCATGGAGCCCCGACGGTAAGACCTTAGCCTACTCCTCCCGCAAGAAGACGGGCATAGAGTACTCCCTCTCCACCAACACCGATATCTATCTCTACGACCTCGCCTCGGGTCAGACTCGCAATATCACCGAGGGGATGGGCGGCTATGACACGCACCCCCGCTTCTCACCTGATGGCAAGCGCATCAGCTGGATCAGCATGGAGCGCGACGGCTACGAAGCCGACCTCAAGCGCCTCTTCGTCCAGGATCTGAAGACGGGACAGAAGACCTTCCTCACCGACGGCTTCGAGTACGATGTCGATGAGCTCCAGTGGGCAGCTAATAGCCAGAGCCTCTTCTTCCTCTCGACGAAGCACGCCGAAGCCCAGCTCTGGGAGATCGCGCTCAAGGGCCGTAAGATCCGCCAGATCACCACGGGTATGCACGACTACACCTCGCTGGATGTGCAGGGCGGTAAGATCCTCGCTGGCCGTCAGAGCTACATCGAGCCCACGGACCTCTACCTCGTAGACGTCAAGACGGGTGCCGCGAAGCAGCTCACGGCAGAGAATAAGTCCACACTCGACGGCCTCGCTCCGATCTCAGTAGAGAAGCGCTGGGTCAAGACGACCGACGGGGGCAACATGCTCGTCTGGGTCGTCCTCCCTCCGAACTTCGACAAGACGAAGAAGTATCCTGCGCTGCTCTTCTGTCAGGGTGGCCCACAGAGCCCCGTCAGTCAGTTCTTCTCCTACCGCTGGAATATGCGCCTCATGGCTGAGCAAGGCTATATCGTCATCGCTCCCAATCGCCACGGCGTCCCCAGCTTCGGTAAGGCATGGAACGAGCAGATCAGCGGCGACTACTCGGGGCAGAATATCCAAGACTACCTCACCGCAGTCGATGAGCTGAAGAAGGAACCTTGGGTCGACAGCGAGCGTCTCGGCTGTGTCGGTGCCAGCTACGGCGGCTACTCCGTCTTCTATCTGGCAGGCGTGCACCAGAAGCGCTTCAAGGCCTTCATCGCCCACGCTGGTATCTTCAACCTCGAGATGCAGTATATGACGACCGAAGAGATGTGGTTCGCCAACTGGGATATGGGTGGTGCTCCCTGGGAGAAGGACAATGCAGTCGCTCAGCGCACCTTCGCCAACTCCCCCCACAAGCTCGTAGGCAACTGGGATACGCCGATACTGGTCATCCACGGCGAGCGCGACTACCGCATCCTCGCAGGCCAAGGTATGGCGGCCTTCAACGCGGCTAAGCTCCGTGGCATCCCTGCCGAGCTCCTCATCTACCCCGATGAGAATCACTGGATCCTCCGCCCGCAGAACGCCCTGCTCTGGCAGCGTACCTTCTTCGGCTGGCTTGATAAGTACCTCAAGTAACCTCTATATGTCCGTGCGAAAGAACTGTTAGTCCCCTCTACAGTCCTTTCGCACGGCTTGCTTTCACCCCATCTCTCTCCCGAATAGGAAGCTCTTTTACCCACATCATTGACCCACTAACTCTCTTTCTGGTAATGAAGACCGACATCGAAATCGCCCGCTCGATAGCCCTCGAGCCGATCGAAAAGATAGCTGCCAAGGTGGCTATCCCCACCGACCACCTGGAGCACTACGGCAAGTACCTCGCCAAGGTAGACCTCTCCGAGCTCCAAGCTGGTCATAAGCCTGGCAAGCTCATCCTCGTCACCGCCATCACTGCCACGAAGGCTGGTATCGGCAAGACGACGGTCTCTATCGGCCTCGCTCTCGGTATGAACCGCCTCGGTCATAAGGCGGTCGTCGCACTGCGTGAGCCCTCTCTTGGCCCTTGCTTCGGTATGAAGGGCGGTGCTGCTGGTGGTGGTTACGCTCAGGTCCTTCCTATGGAGAAGATCAACCTGCACTTCACCGGTGACTTCCACGCCATCACCTCTGCGCACAACATGATCACTGCGCTCCTGGACAACTACATCTACCAGAACCGCAATACGGACAAGGGCCTCAGCGAAGTCCTCTGGAAGCGTGTCCTCGACGTCAACGACCGTTCTCTGCGCTCCATCGTCACGGGCCTCGGTGGTCAGGTCAATGGTATCCCAGCCGAATCGGGCTTCGACATCACGCCTGCCTCGGAGATCATGGCGATCCTCTGTCTGTCGACTTCGCTCGAAGACCTGCGTCGCCGTATCGAGAATATCCTCCTCGGCTATACGAAGCAGGGTGAGCCCTTCACCGTGCGTGACCTCGGTGTAGCGGGTGCGATCACCGTCCTCCTCCTCGACGCTATCAAGCCCAATCTGGCGCAGACGACTGAGCATACCCCTGCCTTCATCCATGGCGGCCCATTTGCTAACATCGCCCACGGCTGCAACTCGATCCTCGCCACCCGCATGGCACTGGCGCACTCCGACTACACGATCACGGAGGCTGGCTTCGGTGCGGATCTCGGCGCAGAGAAGTTCTACAACATCAAGTGCCGCACGGCAGGCCTCCAGCCTGCGCTCACCGTCCTCGTGGCTACCCTCGGCGGGCTGAAGATGCACGGTGGTGTCGATGAGAAGGATCTCAAGACGCAGAATATCGAGGGCGTCCGCCATGGGCTGGCTAACCTCGACCGCCATATCGAGAACCTCAAGAGCTTCGGGCAGACGGTCGTCGTAGCCTTCAACCGCTTCGCTACCGATACGGAGGAGGAGATCGCACTGGTGCGTGAGCATTGCCACGCTGCTGGTGTGGGCTTCGCTGTCAACACGGCCTTCGGCGAAGGTGGTGCTGGTGCGGAAGAGCTCGCTCGCCTCGTCGTCGAGACCATCGAGCAGAAGCCCTCGCAGCCCCTGCAGTTCACCTATCCCCTCACCGCCTCTATCGAGGAGAAGGCTACGGCTATCGCTCAGCGCATCTACGGCGCACGCTCCATCCACTTCTCGGCGAAGGCACAGCGCCAGCTCGAGCGTATCGAGCGCCACGGCTGGTCGAAGTTCCCCGTCTGTATCGCCAAGACGCAGTACTCCTTCAGCGACGATCCCACGGCCTATGGTAGCGTGCGTGACTTCGACCTCGAGGTGCGCGACGTCGTCATCAACACGGGTGCTGAGATGATCGTCCTCGTCCTCGGCGCTCTGGTGCGTATGCCCGGTCTGCCCCGCGTCCCCCAAGCAGAAAAGATTGACTTCATCGATGGACACATCGAGGGTCTTAGCTAATAATACCTATATAACTCACTCACTACACTCAAATTCATGAACTATGATGTAGCTATCATCGGTGCTGGCCCCGGCGGTACCGACGCTGCAGAGCATGCAGCAGCCCACGGCCTCCGCGTCGTCATCTTCGAGAAGAATAAGCTCGGTGGTGTCTGTCTCAACGAAGGTTGCGTACCTACGAAGGCACTCCTGCACTCAGCCCACCTCCTCTCCGAAGCCCTCGATGGCAAGAAATATGGTCTTACGATCCCTGAAGCAGCCTTCGACCTCGGTAAGGTGATGGCGCGCAAGACGAAGATCCTCAAGAAGCTCGGTGCGGGTATCCGTATCGGTCTGCAGGGTCACGAGGTGGAGATCGTCACCGAAGAGGCTCGTCTCACGGGTCGCGGTGATGAGGGCTTCACCATCGCTGCAGGCGAGGCGACCTATACCGCGCGCCACGTCATCATCGCTACGGGCTCACGTGCCTTCATCCCACCCATCGATGGGCTGAGCGACGTGCCCTTCTGGACAGCTAAGGAAGCGCTTGAGGTCGAGGAGCTCCCACAGAGCCTCGTCGTCCTCGGTGGCGGGGTCATCGGTATGGAGTTCGTCTCCTTCTTCTCTACGCTCGGCGTGGAGGTCACGGTCGTCGAGATGCTGCCTAAGATCCTCGGACCTATGGACGAAGAGCTCTCTGGGGAGCTGCAGAAGGCCTTCGAGAAGCGCAAGGTGAAGTTCCACCTCTCCACGAAGGTCACTGCAGTGCGTGAGGGTAAGGTCATCGCTGAGCATGAGGGCGAGACGCTGGAGATCCCCTTCGACAAGCTGCTGGTCAGCGTCGGCCGTCGTGCTGTGACCGATGGTCTGGGACTGGAGACGGTCGGTGTCGAGCTCCAGCGTGGTGCTGTCGTCGTCGATGAGCACCTCCAGACCTCAGTACCTGGTATCTATGCCATTGGTGATGTCAATGGCACATCTATGCTCGCTCACACGGCTGCTCGCGAAGGGCAGGTCGCTGTACACCACATCACCGGCACGGAGGATGTGATGAGCTACCGCGCTATCCCTGGTATCGTCTATACCGATCCCGAGATCGCTGCTGTCGGTCAGACGGAGCAGGAGCTGCGTGCTACTGGCATCGACTACGAGGTGCATCGTGTGCCGATGACGCTCTCTGGTCGCTTCATCATCGAGAACGAGCAGGGCAATGGCTTCTGCAAGCTCCTCACGGACAAGGAGGGGGTCATCCTCGGTGCGCACCTCTTCGGTAATGGCTCTTCGGAGATCCTGGTGCCTGCGATCATGGCTGTCGAGCAGCGTATGAAGCTCTCTGAGCTGTCTCGCATCGTCTTCCCACACCCCACGGTCTGCGAGATCGTCCGCTCGGCTACCCTGCACTAAGGGAAGCTACTCCCCATAATAAGCCCGCCGGCTACGCTCCACGAAGGAGGGTAGCCGGCGGGCCTTTTTATGCTGATATGTGTGGGGGCTTTGCTTTACACCGCTGTGAGGCGGAGGATCTGCAGGCTCTGGGGAGCGAGGCTCAGACGAAGGGGAGCCAGTGTGGTGAGGCAGAGGAAGTCCACTGCATCCGTGAGCTGGTCTGCGGCACGGAAGGCTGTGCCCTCGGTGATGCTCGTAGCGGCGAAGAATTCGGCGGGTAGGGGGAGGGCAATGTCTGCCTGCTCGCTGGAGAAGTTCGCCAGCACGAGGTAGAGCCCTTCCTCCGAAGCGCGGGCGAAGGCGAGGACACGCTCTCTGCCAGAGCCCTCGGCACGCAGGCCGTAGTAGCTCCCTCGGCTGATGATGGGATCGGTGTAGCAGGAGGCGAGGCGCTGGTAGTCGCTGAGTAGGCGGGCCTCTTCGTCCGTTAGCTGGGCAGGGGTGTAATTACCCGCTTGCAGGCGCTGGAGCTTGTCGAGGCTCCAGTAGTCGAAGATCGTCGTGCGGCCATCACGCCCGCTGAAGCCCTCGCTGTCCATACCCTGCTCACCCAGCTCCTGACCGAAGTAGAGGAGTAGGGGATTGCCACCACTTAGGGCTGCGACAGCCGTAGCGAGGAAGCCCTGACGGGGTGAGGCGAAGACGAAGTCCGAGGCGAGGCGCTGCTCGTCGTGGTTCTCCGTGAAGTAGCACATCGCTGGTTGCTCGCCACCGACGGCATCACGAACACCGGTGAAGTCCGCTGCGTCGCGTGTGCCCTTGCCGAGAGCGATGAGGAAGTCATAGACACCGACTTTGTCATAGAGGTAGTCGAAGCCTGCATAGAGGTACTCGCCGTAGCGGTGAGGCTGGTAGATCTCTGCGAGGAAGAGCGTCTTGGGGTACTGCTCACGTACCGAGGGGATCGCCCAAGCCCAGAAAGCGGGCGGGACAAGCTCGGTCATATCACAGCGGAAGCCATCGACACCACGTGCAGCCCAGTAGCAGAGGATGTCACGCATCTTCACCCACGTGTCGGGGATGGGGTCGGCATGTAGGCCACTTCCTCCGCAGTAGTCCACCCCGTAGTTGAGCTTCACCGTCTCGTACCAGTCCGTGATGCTGGGGTAGGGGCTGAAGCAGTCGTTGCCTGTAGCGCGTGCTGGGCACTCGGTGTATGGGGATGACTCTGTGGATAAGGGTAGGATAAGTGAGGTGTCGGGGAGGTAGTAGAAGTTGTTGCGCGGGGAGAACGCCAGCTGTACATCGTCCGTAGCACCGAGGTCTACGACGCCCTCAGGGCACGCATCGGAGTGATAGGTGCGGGCGACGTGGTTGGGGATAAAGTCCATCAAGATCTGCAGCCCAGCCTGATGGGTACGCTTGATGAGGGCATCCAACTCTGCCTGTCGCGTGTGTGGATCTTCGGCGAGGTCGGGGTCGACGTCATAGTAGTCCTTGACAGCATAGGGCGAACCAGCCTGCCCCTTCACCGTATCGGGGTGGTCGGGGCGGATGCCTTGGGCGCTGTAGTCGGTCTTCGTAGCGTGCTCCAGCAGGCCGATATACCAGACGTGGGTTGCCCCGAGACTGCGGATATAGGCGAGGGCTTCGGGAGTGAAGTCACGGAGCCTCCCCGAGCCATTCGCGGAGAGTGTGCCATGGGGCTGGCGGGTCGTATTCTTATTCCCCCAGAGTCGAGTGAGGGCAGAGTAGATGACGATCTTCTGCTGCATAGGTATGGGTAGGTGGTGGGGCTAAGGTTTTTTCGTGCCCTTCTTCTTTTTGACCAGCGGGGCGAGCTCAGCTTTCGCCAGCTCGTAGCCTATCTTCATCAGCTGCTCGGAAGCGCTGACCTCAAACATCCCGAACTTCATTACCTCGCTCGTCTCAAGGAGATAATCACAGGCTGCACAGTCAGGGGTGGTATTCTGGCGGAAGATTAGTTCCCATGCACGGTTAGCGATGTCCTTTATATTCATAGGGATTTCTGCGCTCTGCATGGGGCCGAGGTTCATACCGATGACCTCCTCGCAGTCCTCGCGGATGGCTGTGACGGGGAAGTTGCGGAAGAGCCCGCCGTCGACGTAGGTGTGGCCGTCGATTTCTACAGGGCAGAAGAGGATGGGGATGCTTGATGAAGCTAAGATAATCTTCGCCAAGGGGCCCTCTGTAAAGACGTGGGGTTCTCCTTGGTTTAGGTCGGTGGCTACGATACGCATGGGGGTCGGTAGATCCTCCAGTTTGCGGTGGCGGAGGTTCTTCTTAAGCAACTGGAGGAATTTCGTCGTGCTGAAGATCCCGCCCCCCTTGGTGGTGAAGCTGGTCATCTGCATGAAGCCCGTCTGCGAGAGGAGCTCGTGGATCTCCTCAGGCGCATAGCCCGATGCATAGAAGGCGCCCATGATGGAGCCAGCGCTGGTGCCAGCGATGATCTCGGGTCGTAGGCCTACCTCGTCGAGGTACTTCAAGATGCCGAGGTGGGCAAAGCCCTTGATGCTGCCACCGCTGAGGGCGAGCCCGAGCTGGTAGGGGTGGGTGGTGCGGTTGTCTGCCATTGGTTGAGTCATTTATTGGCGTAAAGATACGCCATGCGACGCATACCTGCCCCGCACCTGTCTCTTAGCTGAGGGGATAGTCCTTGCGTTGGCTCTCAGGGATGAGGTCGAGGATGTTCTCATCCATGACCGTATCACCCTCTTTCTTGAGGGCTAAGATCAGTGTCTCATCCTCTGTCTGATAGATCTTGCCAAGGAGTCGCTTGAAGTGCTTCTCTACAAAGTCTTTCTTTTCTTCTTCAGATGCTTCGGGCCATAGTTCATAGAAGCAATATAGCTCCTCAAAGGCCTGGATGACGTCTTCTCTGAATCGCTCCCGCAGGAAGCTATCGGTGCTGGAGCCATAGCCCTGGCTTAGCACATAGGCCGAGAGGACGTAGAGGAAGTTGATCTCATAGGTGAGGACAAGGAGCGTATCACGGTCGAAGAGACGATTTTCGAAGTGCTTGTTACTGCACTTCTTCTCGTCTTCTTGGTAGCGCGTCAGCTTGTGGTCGCTGTAGGATAAGTCCTTCTCATCAATAATCCCTCGGATGAAGAAGTTGGGAGTCGGGTTGTAGCCCTCGGTGAGCTCGTCTCGATAGCGCAAGGTCTGCGCATTCTTGTGGAAGAGGTCGATGTGATATTGGATCACATTCTTAGCGTAGGTGAACTGCTTATATCTGGAGTGCTGTCCTACAGAGTTGCCCTCCTTATAATACTTACTATCCCCGATGAAGTAGATATCCCCATCTCCTATCAGGGACTTGTCCTGATAGATATGGTCGATGATCTTGCCGTCCTTCTGCTCCTTCAGTCCCGCGGGGAGTGCCTTTTCTCCGATCAGACTGTCGATCATATCCTCGAAGACGATGTTGAAGTCGCGTACTAAGAGGCGCTCATCGTGAGCTTTCCCTTGGGCGGCCTCTTCGGCTCGCTCGTAGAAGGCATAGAGTAGGTGCCAGAGCTGCACCAGCTCATCGGTGAAGTACTTCCCTCTTATTTGGCGGAGACGGCGAGTGCCCTTGCCGCTTTCAATGAGGCTCTTTATGCGGTGGGGACGTTCGGTCTCATAGTTGAGGTTGCGCTTCGCTACGAACTGGTAGCTCTGCTTCAGATAATCAAGGGTAGAGTAGAAGAGGCAGATCAGCTCCTCGTCATAGTTGATAGCCTTCTCCTTGGTCTTGCACTTGAGATAGTAGGGCTTGCCGTCTTGTAGGACTGGGGATGTCGTGCGGATCGTCTTCGTCCAATGGATCTTGTGGCGCCCGCTGTGTGCGATCGTAGCGATGTAGGTGAAGAGCGACTGATGCCCTTTGCCGAAGCGGATTAGGGCAAGAATGAGATCAAGCAAAGTCGTCTCACCATCTCTCCGATGCCCTATGACACCAGCCAGCTCGCGGTGGGAGGTAATCTCATTCTCGGGGTGGCGCTCGCAAAAGAGTGCTATGGCCTGATAGATCCAAGCTGATAGCTCGAAGAGAAAGGCATGGTCTGCGTCTGTAAGTTGTTCGTTATCCTTATCTATATGCAGTAGAAGTTCAGGCTCATATCGCCCGAATACCTTCCCTCCGACGATGAAGACCTTAGGCAAGATGAAGATCGTCTCATCCATCCCTCCGTCATGGTAGTAGCCTACATAAGGGAGCTTGATCTGCCCTCCCGAGAGCTCCGTTGGGTCAATGCCCTTCAGCTCAGGGAGCTCAGTTGGGGCGTAATGATAGTCTTCGATGAGGACTTTCATCTTGGCTATGCATTATCAATTACTCGTTCTCCTCTCCAGCGCTCTCTTCTCCAATAACTGGAACTTCGAGGTAGGCCATGAAGCCTTGTAGAAGTTCTGTACCAGAAGGGCTGGAGTCCTTATTGTACAGCTGATTGAAGCTGAATTTGTTCCCCTTCTCAGTGCAGAAAAAATAGTTTGTTGCGCCGTATTCATCTTTGCATATCTCGTGCCATAGGTAAGCCATCACCTTGCTTTTGAACACCTCCTCCGTGATGTTACCCTTAATGAAAAAGTTCCCCATCTGCTTGTCTTCTGACTTTGTTAAGTCCCAGACTTTACCATTGACATGTTCAAGGAATTTTATCCACAGGTAGCTTTTCTCCCCAATGGTGATTTTAAATCCACTGGACTTTGCTTCCTTATAATTAATGGGTACATACTCCCAATCCCATCTGCGCTTGAAGGCGCTATCCATGGGGAATAGAGATTGGTCGGAGGTATTCATCGTAGCGATGATGTGGAGATTAGGTGGTAAGCATAAGTTGCCCCCTTCAATTCCACGCTTGGCATCTCCACTCAGTACATACTGCAGGTAATCGGCAAGATCCTTATCCGCACGAATAGAATAGCAGGAAGTACCATCATCTTTACGATCAAGAAGCTGGAAGAGGTCGCCAAAGATCTGTGCGCAGTTCCCTCGGTTGATCTCTTCGATCACGAGGTATACCTTCTCATTGGGATGCTCCCAAGCACGCACATAAGCATTTGTGAAGACCTGTGGGGTGAAGGCGTAGGCTATTGCTGTACTATTTCCTGATGCGCTCAAAATACCATTATCCTCCAAGTATCTCCCTAATGCAGCACCAGCAAGGACTGTTGCTGTCTGGATAGTTTTCCCTTCAGCTTGCTGCTCATCAGAGTTCTTGGCCGCTTGAAGGATCTTGACTCTAAGTTCGTTTTTCTGGGAGGAGCTTATGTTGAGCTTTTCAATGGAGCGATAATGTCTAAGGCAGAACTTTTCGACGGGATAATTTTCGCCCACTCTCACTTCGTTGGGGATGATTGCCAGCAATTCATCGAGAGTGTAGGACTCTTCCCATGTAGGCTCAGATCTCATTTCGGGCTTATAGCAGCCCACAAAGCTGGCATAGTCGTAGTCGGGGTGGAAGGTGGTGCGGAAGATGTTTTCCCTGTCTATCCCTGCAAGATCTTCAGCTACCTTGTGTGACTTCCCGCTGCCAGGTGCCCCGAAGTAGATTAACTGACTAGGCTTGAGAGACGAACTCTGGTGGAAAAGTTTCTCCAGATCCTCCTGAGTGATAAGCGATGGAGAGCTGGAAAATCCCGTTAACAAGCTGCTTAGTTGATTCTTGTAAAGGTCTGTGTTGGGCATAAGCTCTGCGAGCATCTCTTGAGAAATAAGCCGCTCTAGACATTTACTTATTGTCTCGTAAAGGGAGTGCTCTTGGCCTGATATTTTCTCTCTTCTTACTAGCCAAATTACGAAGGCTGCCTTTTTTAAGTCTGTGTCTAGATAGTTATCTAAATTTGGATAGTATGCTTTCTGGGAGATAAGCTTCCTGTTCTGAATGTGAAGTAGGGGGGTACCTCCTCGCTTTGGATAAATAAATATTTCGTCAGGCTTGATAGCCGATTTGTCTACTTGACCAGCTGATAGGAAATTACTCCCAATGCAGTAGTCGCCATTGTGTTGTTTGAGGGGGAGGTAAAAGTTTGATGTATAGTATCCTTGAACAACATCACAGATAAGGCCGACCTGCTCTTGAAATACTTTTAAGTCCTCTTTATCTCGAGTATCACAAACATTCTTGTGAGTCCTCTTGCAGAACATATCTAATCCCACAACATAGCGCAAGGCACTTACTGCCTGTGTTGCTCCTTGGAGAGTAGGGTCCTGGGATATTGTCGATAATATCTGATACGCGGATAGAATATCCTTTTTACTGATGTAATGCATACTTTGTAATATGGTTGATCAATGCAGTCCCAACGACCCATCCAAGAACAGGAGGAACAGCGTTTCCAATAACCTTATAACGGGCTTGTAGTGGAATTGCATCAAAGAGAAAATGATCGGGGAAAGACTGTATCCTGGCAATTTCTCGGACGGAATAGCGACGATTCTCAAAGGGATGGGTTATCCCGCAATTCTCAGGTTGGGCAGACGCAGTGATGGTTCCGTTGATTTCACCCAAAGCAAACCTTCGATAAAATTTGGGTGCGTGGTACTTCTTTGGGTCGTCATATATCTTTTTAAATCTTGGGGGGAGCAGCTCAGGGGGGATATCCTTCCATGATTTGCCGATGAATAGAGCCTCAGGAAGTTGCTCTAGTTCCAACGGAGAAGAAAAAAGTTCCAACTCATTTCGTCCGGCTGCGCAGGGGCCAATCATATCAATCATATGTTGGGTTGTAGCTGAGTATGGCCAGAATTCTTTTCCTGAGAAGTTCTCTAGGTTTTGAAGAATGGATCCTAATAGTAACTCCTTGTAGTTTCCTGATTTGTGGGAGGGGATACCTCTTTCCTTGACTATTGTATCCATTTCGGAAAAGTCAAAAGTAGGCAGTCGGTTATCAACTCCAATAATTAGGACTCGATATCTAGCTTGAGGGACTCCATAGTCTCTGGCACAGATGAGCTGAGTGGAAACGCGGAATCCCATTGCTTCCATTCTTCTCTTGATTTCATCGGGGACTGTTGTCCCATCCGGCATCTTTGACGACATTATGCCTCGCACATTTTCGAAGACAAATGCAGTGGGTTTGTGTCCGGATGCTATTTTTTCCCGTAAGATACGCTCGCATTCCTCAAATAACGTACCTCTGCCATTATTATCTTTGACCCCTTTACGGTTTCCTGCACTAGAGAAAGGCTGACATGGAAAGCCAGCTAGTAGGATGTCAAAATCAGGGATACTCGATGTGCTAATTTCTCTTATGTCTTTTACAATGCAGGAGGCATGTATTCCTCTTGATAAGTCTATATTTGCATTGTAGCACCTTGCTGCATCTAAGTCTTTGTCATTTGCAAAGACTATCTGGGTGGGTAGCTTGTCGTAGGTTCTCCCCATAAACTCAAATCCGCCTGTAAACCCGAGATCAAGCCCGCCACACCCAGAGAATAGGGATGCAACTTTAAAGGTCTTATTCATACGTTGCTTCTAACTTTACTATACTTGGTGGTGTGTTTATTAACACCTCCTTAGATACTTTCATCCGATATTTGAGAAGATCTATCCCTGTTTCTTTATCCTCTTGAAGAAGAGTTGTTGTCCTCGTGTTATTGTTATTGAGTCTCTAGGGAAGAGCAGTACAAAGATACAATGTTGATCTGGCATAAGCGAGGCATGGTGAATTTGTTCTCTATGATCATTAGTGTGTACGGTATGGAGGCGCTTATCTTTAATCACTCTGTGATAAGGGAGGGGGCTTTGGCTCCATAGGATGATAGCTCGTTGCTATATGCCATTGTGTGCGGAGGGGTGGTGTGAAGCTATATTGGTCGGTAAGCTGACCTATATAGGTCGTCGAGTGAAGCTATATAGGTCGCTGAATGAACCTATATAGGTCCACCCGCCGACCAATATAGGTCGCGAAAGCAACCAGTACTGGTCGGGACGGCGAGCAGTACTGGTCACTCATAGTAAGTAGTACTGGTCACGAAAGCAACCAGTACTGGTCAGAACGGCGACCAGTACTGGTCAAATTGGGGGGGCTGTGAGGTCTGTGCTGTGATGACCTCGGGAGGCGCTGTGATAGAGGTGCTTGGGAGGGGTGAAGAAGGTAAGGTGAGCGAGGCGAAAAATGGAGGTGGGTGGCCGATAAATCGCCTTCGCGGGCGGGCGCGCGAGTATCTAAAAGGCCTTTATCTACGGGCAAAAAGGAAAAGTGGGGGCTATTATGAAGAAATTTTAAGATCTTTGTACCGCAAATCCATAGGTTCTATTATACCCAAACAAGCAATAATGATTAAGAGTGCACTCCAGCAGGCTCGTAGTAAGTACAGCCCCAAGCTCCCTAAGGCACTGGAAGGTGGCGTGAAGACCGTCTTCGGTGCAGCTACGCAGAGCGTCAGCGATCAGGAAGCTATCGCCAAGCTTTTCCCTAACACATACGGTCTCCCCAAGCTCACCTTCGAAGCTTCGAGCGAGGCTACTTCTGGCACGCCCATCAATGGCGGTGTCATCCTCTCTGGCGGTCAGGCTCCTGGTGGGCACAACGTCATCGCAGGCCTCTTCGACGGTCTGAAGAAGATCCATCCCGACAGCCGTCTCTATGGCTTCCTCATGGGTCCTGACGGTCTCGTACAGCACAACTACATCGAGCTGACGGCCGACATCATCGACGAGTACCGCAACACCGGCGGCTTCGACATCATCGGCTCTGGCCGTACGAAGCTCGAGGAGACGGCTCAGTTCGACAAGGGTCTTGAGATCCTCAAGAAGCTCGACATCCGTGCGCTGGTCATCATCGGTGGTGACGACTCCAACACCAACGCTGCAGTCCTCGCAGAATACTACAAGAGCATCGGCGCTCCCGTCCAGGTCATTGGCTGCCCCAAGACCATCGACGGTGACCTGAAGAACGAGCAGATCGAGACCTCCTTCGGCTTCGACACCGCTACGAAGGTCTACGCTGAAGTCATCGGTAACATCCAGCGCGACTGTAACTCTGCTCGCAAGTACTGGCACTTCATCAAGCTTATGGGCCGCTCTGCTTCGCACATCGCCCTCGAGTGCGCCCTGCAGGTACAGCCCAACGTCGCTATCATCAGCGAAGAAGTAGAGGCTAAGAACCAGACCCTCGACGACGTAGTCACCTACATCGCTGAGGTCGTAGCCGCTCGTGCTGCTAAGGGTGAGAACTTCGGTACGGTACTGATCCCCGAAGGTCTTATCGAATTCATCCCTGCCTTCAAGGCGCTCATCGCTGAGCTCAACGACTACCTCGCACACCACGAGGCAGAGTTCCGCGCTGTCCCCGCTGACGAGCAGCGTGCCTATATCGCTGAGCACCTCAGCGCTGCTAACTCATCTCTCTACGCCAGTCTGCCCGCTACGGTAGCTCGCCAGCTGACGCTCGACCGTGACCCCCACGGCAACGTCCAGGTGTCGCTCATCGAGACGGAAAAGCTCCTGGCTGAGATGGTCGCTACCAAGCTCGCTGCTTGGAAGGAAGAAGGTCGCTTCACGGGTAAGTTCTCTCCCCTGACGCACTTCTTCGGCTACGAAGGCCGCTGCGCTATGCCCTCGAACTTCGATGCTGACTACTGCTACGCCCTCGGTCGTACGGCTGCTTGCCTCATCGCCTCAGGTGTGACGGGCTACATGAGCTCCGTACAGAACCTCACGGCTCCCGCTACTGAGTGGATCGCTGGTGGTATCCCCACGACGATGATGATGAACATGGAGCGTCGTCACGGCGAAATGAAGCCTGTGATCCAGAAGGCTCTCGTAGACCTTCAGGGCAAGCCCTTCGCTTACTTCGCAGCTAACCGCGCTGAGTGGGCTAAGGATACGTGCTTCATCTATCCCGGGCCCATCCAGTTCTACGGCGAACCCGAACTCTGCGACCAGCCCTCACGTACGCTCTCTCTCGAGCAGGCTAAGTAAGCCCTGAGGCTCGCACCTCTATACTAGGCGTGCCCGCACTGACCCCATGAGGTCAGTGCGGGCACGCTCGCTTTATAGAGTGCTGTGGAGTAATCTTTTTGTCACCGTAGATAATATCCGTACCTTTACGTACGTTATAATTACGATATATCAACCCACAAACAACTAAAAGACTCATGCAAGAAAAAGCTGTCTTCGAGTATTTCAAGGAAGGTGTCACCCTCAAGTACATGGATTTCAGTGGCCGTGCACGCCGCCGTGAATACTGGAGCTATACACTCTGCGCCTTCGTTATTGGCTTCGTAGCTGGCCTCATTGATGGCCTCATCGGTCTGCACAGCGTCCTCTCCCTTATTGTAAGCCTTGCCCTCCTCCTCCCAGGCCTTGCAATCTCTGTACGTCGTCTCCATGACCTGGGTAAGGACTGGAAGTACCTCCTTATTGCTCTTATCCCCTTCGGTGCTTTCTACCTGATCTATCTCTTCGTTCAGGAAGGCGAGCCCGGTGACAACGCCTACGGCCCCAATCCTAAGGCCCTCTAAGTAGGACACAGACCTCTCCACGAACATACACACAAAACGACAGCGAGGCCGCGATCATCTGATGATCGCGGCCTCGCCTTTTATACTTCATTATGCCTTCTCTGCTATGACCTTTGCGGCGGTCAATAATATCTGTACCTTTACGCACGTTATAGTTGCATTCATCAACCCACAAACAACTAAAAACTCATGCAAGAAAAAGGTCTCTTCGAGTACTTCAAGGAGTGTCTCACGCTCAAGTACGCTAATTTTAGTGGCCGTGCACGCCGCCGTGAATACTGGGGGTATGTGCTCTTCCAGGCTATTATTGCCTTTGTTGCTGGCTTCATCGATGGTCTTCTCGATCTGCACAGTATCCTCTCCCTTTTGGTAACCCTCATTTTTCTTGTCCCTTCACTAGCGGTTAGCGTACGTCGTCTTCAGGATATCGGTAAGCCCTGGCAGTATGTCCTCTTTGCCTTTATCCCCATTATCGGTGCTCTCTACCTGCTTTATCTCGCTGTGCAGGACAGCCAGCCCGGTGACAACGCCTACGGCCCCAACCCTAAGGGCCTCTAAGTAGGACACCTCTCCACGAACATACACACAAAACGACAGCGAGGCCGCGATCATCTGATGATCGCGGCCTCACTTCTATACTTCATTATGCCTTCTCTGCTATGACCTTTGTAGCGATCGATAATATCTGTACCTTTACGCACGTTCCAATCATATTCATCAACCCGCAAATAACTAAAAGACTCATGCAAGAAAAAGGTCTCTTCGAGTACTTCACGGATTGTATCACGCTCAAGCTTGCTGATTTTGATGGTCGTGCACGCCGTCGTGAATACTGGGGATATGTACTCTTCTACAGTATCATTGCCTTTGCATTTATCTTCATCGATATTCTCCTCGACCTCGGCCTGATCTTACCGAAAATCGTATCCCTTATTTTCGCCCTCCCCAGTCTTGCTGTGAGTGTGCGGCGTCTCCATGATGTCGGTAAGCCCGGGTATTATATCCTCGCTGGCTTTATCCCTCTCCTCGGTGCTTTCTATCTGCTCTTCCTCTTCATAGAAGACAGCGAGTCTGAGGAAAATGCCTACGGCTCCAATCCTAAGGGTCTCTAAGTAGGACACAGACCTCTCCACGAACATACACACAAAACGACAGCGAGGCCGCGATCATCTGATGATCGCGGCCTCGCCTATTTATAGAGTTCCCTTTTGTGGTAGGGACTATCGAAGCATCTGACGGTAGTGCTTATCGATCTCCTTGCGGGCTTCGTCCGTAGGCTCGAAGGCAGGTGCAGACATCGTCTCAAGGACGGAGGCATCGGTCTTCTCGTTGAGCTTCGGGATGAAGACGTTGACGTTCACCAGCAGGTCACCCTTGCCGTAGCCATTGACGGAGGGGAGTCCCTTGCCACGCAGACGGAGGACCTTGCCTGGCTGCGTGCCTGCAGCGATGTTCACACGTGCCTTCCCACCGATCGTAGGTACCTCGACGGAGCCACCTTGGGCGGCTGTAGGTACGGAGATGAGGAGGTTGTAGATGAGGTCATTGCCATTGCGGATGAGATTGGGATCCTCTTCTTCCTGGATGACGACCTGCAGGTCACCGGGGATACCACCACGGGGAGCTGCGTTCCCCTTGCCTTGGACGGAGAACTGCATGCCTTCGGCCACCCCAGCAGGGATACGGAAGGATACGACCTCTTCGCCGATCTGCGTGCCCTTCCCCTTACAGAAGCTACAGGGCTTGGTGATGACCTCGCCCGTACCCTCACAGGTGGGGCAGACGGACTGCGTCTGCATCATGCCGAAGATACTGCGCTGAGCGGAGATGACGACGCCCGAGCCGTGACAGGTGTCGCACTGCTTCTTGCCGTCCTTCTCCATGGTGCCGTCGCCGTGACAGTGGGAGCAGGCGACTTGCTTCTTCACCTTGAGCTTCTTCTCTACGCCCTTGTCGATCTCCTCGAGGGTGAGGCGGACGCGAGCGCGAAGGTCGGAGCCACGCAGGACCTGACGGCCTCCGCCGCCACCACCGCCGAAGCCTCCGAAGTCAAAGCCACCGAAGCCACCACCTCCGAAGAGGTCGCCGAAGCGGCTGAAGATATCTTCCATCGACATGCCTCCGCCGAAGCCACCGCCACCGCTGGCAGCGCTGCCACCGACGCCGGCATGACCGAACTGGTCGTAGCGCTGGCGCTTCTCTGGATCGCTCAGTACGTCATAGGCCTCAGCAAGCTCCTTGAACTTCTCTTCGGCCTCCTTGTCCCCGGGATTCTTGTCGGGGTGATATTTGATGGCGAGCTTGCGGTAGGCCTTCTTCAGCTCTTCGGCCGAAGCGCCCTTAGCTACGCCAAGGACTTCATAGTAATCTCTCTTTTCTGCCATAGATAGTTTCTCCTTTCCTTACTGACCTACGACCACAGAGGAGTGGCGTAGTACCTTGTCGTGGAGCTTGTAGCCCTTCTTGACGCAGTCGATGATCTTACCCTTGAGGCTCTCCTCGGGGGCGGGGAAGGTGGCGATGGCTTCGTGGAGCTCATCGTCGAAGCTCTCGCCCTCGGTGGGGATAGCTGTGACGCCCTGACGGCTGAGGTAGTCCACGAACTTTGAGTAGATCAGGTGCACGCCTTCCTTGAGGGCATCAAGGTTGGTGGCCTTGTCGAGGTTCTGCAGGGCGATTTCGAGGTCATCGACGACGGGCAAGAGGTCGGTGAGGGCCTTCTCGCCACCGCTGCGGATGAGCTCGCTCTTCTCCTTGAGGGTGCGCTTGCGGTAGTTGTCGTACTCGGCGACCAGACGTAGGTACGTGTCCTTGAGCTTGTCGAGCTCGGCCTGAAGCTTGGCTTCGGGCGAAAGTTTCTCGGCGGGGCTCTCGGTCAATTCTTCCTCTTGAGGCTGAGCCTGCTCGTTTGTCTGACAATCTGTCTGCTCTTCTGCGGCTGTCTGCTCGTCGCGCTCCAGCTCTTGATCTTTGATTTCTTCGCTCATATTATTTATTGTTATTTGCTATATATTAGTGGCTTACACCATATGGAGAGGCGGTGTAGGCGCTATCATTATCCTCCCGATCGTGCTGTGCCGTGCGGGAGCTATCTACCTTCGTGCAAATATGATACCAATCTCTTGGCAGGCGGGAGGAGCCCATTCTATACGGGCAAAGAGAGCCCCTCTCCCAAGCACTAACCGAAGGGAAATAAGGAACTCGCCCGTGGACTCCACTCAAGGAATCCACGGGCGAGCTTCTGCTTATCCCTTATTATTAGAGGCGGGATCAGTCGAGGAGGACGAGGTGCTATGAGCAACCCTTTCCCCTTATCTCTAGTATGACCATTTCTCGGGATAGTTATCCCATTCCTCGATTAGTAAATCGAGGAGAGTACGAAGCTCCTTCGCTTGCATCACGTTAATCATCTTTCCTAACGAAGTAGAATGATTTTTTCCAAACCAAATAAGAAGTGCATCATGAGCTTTCTTGTAACGATCATCTAAGGCTTTCGATGAGCCAGTCCGGTCGCCATTCCTTGTTGCTGTGACAAAAATATCCGCCTTCTGATCCTCGAAGAACTTTATATTCTTCTGAACAATAGCTTTAGTATCTCCTCCAGGACTTATGACGATCTTCTTTCCTCGATAGTTTTCAATAGTGACAGGATCATCTCCTTTTCCCTTCTCTCCTAGAAGCTCTATCAAGAGGTTGAGTGTTGTAGTCTTTCCTGAGTTCTTACGTCCATAAAGGCCAATAATCTTTCTGATCACTTTCTTTTCTTCTTCCATATCGAATTGCGTTATTAGTGAATGGGAATTAGTCAGCGAGGATGAGGCGCTCAAAGCCGGGGGACATCACCGTGCGGAAGCCCGTCTTCTCGTCGCCGAGGATGAGCATGTATTCGACCCCAGGGAAGTTCTGTATCAGTGAGGGGACGTCGGCTGCCGTGCGGGTCATGCAGGCGGTCGCCAGCCCATCAGCGAGCATACACGTAGGGGCGATGATCGTCGCACTCAGCACATCCGTCTGGATGGGATAGCCCGTGTGTGGGTCGATGGTGTGGGCGATCTTCTTGCCATTCACGACCTTGAAATTGCGGTAGTTGCCCGAGGTCGCCAGCCCGCCAGCGGTACGGGGGAGCTGTACGCGCACCTGGAAATCATTGATGACGCCCGCAGGGTCTGCGATGGGCTTGTCGACACCGATGACCCAGTTCTCACCTCGTGAGTTGGTGCCCTCAAAGGCAATCTCCCCGCCGAGCTCGACGAGGTAGCTCGTCACGCCACGGCGCTTAAGCATGCGTGCCACAAGGTCGGAGCAGTAGCCCTTGGAGATGGAGGAGAAGTCCATCTTCATACGGGGATCCTCCTTGATCATACGCATGCCGTCGAGGTGGACCTTGTCGAAGCCCACGAAGGCGCGGACGCTGTCGATGGCTTCGGGGGTGACGCTGTCGGTCTTCTTCTTCTCGAAGCCGAAGCCCCAGAGGTTGATGAGTGGGGCGCAGGTCACGTCATAGCTCCCACCTGTGTGGCGCGAGATGACGACGGACTGCAGGAAGACCTCGCGCAGCATCGAGTCCATGAGCTGCGACTCATTGCGGTTGATCGCTGAGATGAGGCTCGTGGAGTCGAAGGGATTGAGCGAGTGGCTGAAGGCATGGAAGGTCGAGTCGACGGCCTCCGAATAGTCCTTCTGGGCATTGTACTGGATGGAGAAGGTCGTCGTGAAGACCTCCCCCGTGAGCTTGGTGTAGTCGCCTTCGCTACCGCTCCCAGACTTCTGGCACGAGCCGAAGCCGAGGAGAAGGGCAGCAGCCAGCACTACGTGGCGTAGATGGTGCATAGCGTGTGTGTATGTGGAGTTAGATTTCTTCGTCGATCTTGTAGTCGTTGCGGTCCTGCGACTGGCGTGCCAGCAGCTCTGCGACAAAGCCCGAGAGGAAGAGCTGCGTCCCGATGACCATCGCCGTGAGTGCGATGAAGAAGTAGGGGCGGTCCGTGACGAGCGGTGCAGGCGTACCCGTCCAGATGTGGAAGAGCTTACTGCACAGGACGACGGCCAGCGCGAGGAAGCCAATGATGAACATCAGGCTCCCGCCGAGCCCGAAGAAGTGCATGGGCTTGCGGCCGAAGGTCGAGGTGAACCACAGCGTGATGAGGTCGAGGTAGCCATTGACAAAGCGGTTGAGGCCGAACTTACTCGTGCCGTACTTACGCGCCTGATGCTGTACGACCTTCTCGCCGATGCGAGAGAAGCCCGCCACCTTCGCCATATAGGGGATGTAGCGGTGCATATCGTTGTAGATCTCGATGCTCTTGACGACCTCGGAGCGATAGGCCTTGAGCCCGCAGTTGAAGTCGTGCAGGTTGTCGATGCCCGAGAGCTTACGCGCCGTAGCGTTGAAGAGCTTGGAGGGGAGGTTCTTGCTGAGGACGGGGTCGTAGCGCTTCTGCTTCCAGCCGCTGACCAGATCGTAGCCCTCCTCCTTGACCATGCGGTAGAGGCCAGGGATCTCGTCGGGGCTGTCCTGCAGGTCAGCGTCCATCGTGATGACCACGTCGCCACGGGTGCGGGCAAAGCCGCACTGCAGACCGGGGGACTTCCCATAGTTGCGGCGGAACTTTACGCCACGCACATGGGGGGTCTTCTCGCGAAGCTCCTGGATGATGCGCCAGGAGTCGTCCGTGCTACCATCGTTGATGAAGATGATCTCGTAGGAGAAGCCATGCTCCTCCATCACGCGTCGGATCCATGCCTCGAGCTCGGGCAGGGATTCGGCTTCGTTATATAGGGGTATTACGACAGAGATGTCCATGTATCTATCTTATTTGCGACGTAGGATGAGCCCCGTGATGAGGCCCCAGATCCCGCCCAGGATGATCGTCAGGCAATAGTCCGTCCAGAGCCACTGCCAGAGGGTGATACCCTGCATCTGCAGGATCATCTCACGCATCTGAGCGGTCGCCCCTGGCATCGTGCGCAGGGCTTCTTCCCAAGCCGCCAGGAGCGCAGGCATCGCATAGCGGAAGTAGAAGTACTGGGGGATGAAGGCCAAGATACCGCCGAAGACGTGCAGGAGGACGACGTAGCTGAAGCCTTGACCAGCCTTGAAGGGCCCCGTGGGGTAGAAGTAATCTCGATAAGCTCGGGCACCACGATAGGCCACGATGGGCACGATGATGACCCCGAAGAAGTAGAGAATCTGTAGGAGGGGGACCTGCAAGCTCAGTATACGGGCGGTGTACATCACGACGAGGATGAGCCCGAAGGTCAGGCCAGCACGTGCCGCCGATGGGATGAGGGGGGAGGGATGAGGGGTTGTCGACATCAGTTATCTATTCTTGGGCGCAAAGGTACGACTATTCTTGTGGTTATCCAGACTTTAGCCTCTCCCGCGCGCTCCTGTGGGGTGGGGTGAGGAAGGGCGGGAGGTACGACTTCCTCGCTTGGAGAGTTACGCCTGCTCGTACCTCGCTGGTGGTGTGAGGAAGGGCAGGGTAAAGGTGCTTCGATTAGCCCGCTATATTTCAGTGACTTACTTGGGGCGGAGCGTGCACTAATATAGCTTCTTTATTTCGACCACTATTGGTTTGCGGTGGAAGTACTACGGGTTCGTGGTATGAACTACTATTGGATCGGAGTATGAACCTATATTGGTCAGCGGGTGAACCACTATTGGTCCGCGTGCGAACCTATAGTGGTCGCGACGTGGACCTATATAGGTCGACTCAGTGACCAATATAGGTCGTCACAGCTCCCTGCATAGCTTACCCCCGCTCTCGCATCGTAGGAGTGGGGCGCAGGGCTGTCTTGGTGAATGGCGTATATTTGTATAGATACACACTGAATACATGAATCAATCAGCATGAAGCGACTATTCACCCTCGCTCTTAGCCTCGTCGCCGTCCTCGGCGTGCAGGCCCAAGAGCTTCTCGTCGGCACGTACAACGTCCGCTACCAAAATGAATCCGATGCCAAGCAGGGCAATGGCTGGAGCCAGCGCTGCCCCGTCATCTGCGAAATCCTCTCCTACGAAAGCCCCGATATCTTCGGCACACAGGAGGCGAAGGTCGGGCAGATCCACGACCTTCTGAAAGGACTCCCCGAATACGACTACATCGGTGTCGCCCGTGATGATGGGCGTGAAGAAGGTGAGTACTCCGCCATCTTCTACCACAAGGGCCGCTTGAAGAAGATCCGCTCGGGTAACTTCTGGCTCAGCGAGACGCCCGACCGCCCCGCCCTCGGCTGGGATGCTGCCTGCATCCGTATCTGTACGTGGGGCGAATTTGAAGACCTGCGTACCCATCAGCGTCTGTACTTCTTTAACCTCCACCTCGACCACGTCGGGCGTCGGGCGCGTATGGAGTCCGCTCGCCTCGTCATGAGCCGTATCCGCAGTCTCGTGCCCGCGGGTGCCTCTCACATCCTCACGGGGGACTTCAATGTCGACCAGACCGATGAGGTCTATGGCCTACTGACCTCGACAGCTCTCCTGCGTGACTCGTATGCTATCGCTGAGCGTAAGCTGGCACCCAACGGGACGTTCAATGCCTTCGACACCGAGCTGAAGACGCCGAGCCGTATCGACCATATCTTCGTCTCACCTAACTACCGTGTCTTGCGCTATGCCGTGCGTACCGATAGCTACTGGACGGAGCGTGAGGACGCTACCGAAGAGGGGAGCAGCCAAGCTCCCGCCGAGGTGCGCCTGAAGAAGCACGTGCGTCGTGCTCCCTCCGACCACTATCCCGTCTTTGCTCGCCTGAGCTATGACAAGGATGCCGAGTGTGGCACTGCCCATATCTCTCGCAAGCGCACTGCGCCTCAGAAGCGATAGGCCTAAGCGCCCAGCGAAATAAAGAAGACGCCCCGCCTTCCACAGTGGAAGACGGGGCGTCCGTTGTTTTGCACCTACCTCACGGGTAGGCTATGCGAAGCGTCTCTTAGGAGAGCTTTTCCTTGAGGGCAGCCAGTGCATCGAGGTCACCGAGGGTAGCCTTCTCCGTAGCAGCGTTGGTAGCAGCGACGGCAGCGGCAGCATCCTGGTGGCGAGCCTGACGCTCAGCGCGCTCTGCACGCTCGCTTGCACGAGCTTCAGCCTTAGCTTCGTCTTCGAAGGTGCGGCTGTGAGAGACGATGATGCGGCGAGAATCCTTGTTGAATTCGATGACCTTGAAGGGGAGCGTTTCGCCCTTGACAGCCTGCGTACCATCGGCCTTGACCAGGTGCTTAGGCGTAGCGAATGCTTCGATACCTTCGGGGAGAGAGATGACAGCGCCCTTCTCTACGAATTCGCGGATCGTACCTTCGTGGATCGTACCTACGCGGTAGTCAGCTTCGAAGGCGTTCCAGGGGTTCTCTTCAAGCTGCTTGTGGCCGAGAGAGAGACGACGGTTTTCCTTGTCGATTTCGAGGACGACGATCTCCAGAGGAGCACCGACTTCCGTGAACTCGTTGGGGTGCTTGATCTTCTTCGTCCAAGAGAGGTCGGAGATGTGTACAAGACCATCGATACCTTCTTCGATCTCTACGAAGACACCGAAGTTGGTGAAGTTGCGGACCTTAGCCGTGTGGCGAGAGCCGATGGGGAAGCGCTTGTCGATGTTTTCCCATGGATCTTCCTTGAGCTGCTTGAGACCGAGGCTCATCTTACGCTCTTCGCGGTCGAGAGAGAGGATGACAGCTTCGACTTCGTCGCCGACCTTCAGGAGTTCCTGAGCCGAGCGGACGTGCTGCGTCCAAGACATTTCAGAGATGTGGACGAGACCTTCTACGCCAGGAGCAACTTCGATGAATGCACCGTAGTCAGCGAGGACAACGACCTTACCCTTGATCTTGTCGCCCACCTTGAGGTTAGGGTCGAGGCTATCCCAGGGATGTGGCTGGAGCTGCTTGATACCAAGAGCGATGCGCTTCTTAGCTTCGTCGAACTCGAGGATAACGACGTTGAGCTTCTGGTCGAGGCTAACAACTTCGCTGGGGTGAGATACACGGCCCCAAGAGAGGTCGGTGATGTGGACGAGACCATCGATACCACCGAGGTCGATGAAGGCACCGTAAGAGGTGATGTTCTTGACGACCCCTTCGAGGACCTGACCCTTCTCAAGCTTGCTGATGATCTCAGCCTTCTGAGCTTCGAGTTCAGCTTCGATGAGGATCTTATGCGATACGACGACGTTCTTGAAGTCCTGGTTGATCTTGACGATCTTGAACTCCATGGTCTTGTCGACATAAGCATCGTAGTCGCGGATAGGACGGACGTCGATCTGTGAGCCGGGGAGGAAGGCCTCGATACCGAAGATATCGACGATCATACCACCCTTCGTGCGGCACTTGACGTAGCCGCGTACCACTTCGTCCTTCTCGAGGGCTTCGTTGATACGATCCCATGAGCGAGCGACGCGTGCCTGACGGTGTGAGAGGACGAGCTGTCCCTTCTTGTCTTCCTGTGATTCGATGAAGACCTCGACCTTGTCGCCTACCTGGAGCTCAGGGTTGTAGCGGAACTCAGCTGAGTTGATCGCACCTTCGCTCTTGAAGCCGATGTTGACGAGTACTTCGCGCTTACCAATCTTGGTAACCGTACCGATGACGATCTCCTGATCCTTAACGTTGTTCAGGGTGCCATCATAAGCGGCTTCCTGCTCCTGACGAGAAGCAGAGCACGCTACCTCTCCCTTCTCAAACTCATCCCAGTTGAAGTCCGCGATGGGCTTGATCTCTTTCAAATTTTCCATTTGTTAAACTTACTATGAATTACACACGAGTGCTTCTGCTGGTGCATAGCACATGACTTGTGACCCAGCAAAGTGGACATCAAGCGATGCACTACCCCCGCAAAAGTCAGCGCAAATGTACGAAAAAGTCACGTACTTATCCCCCACCTCCGCCGTCTTTTTATGTGCACTCTTTTGCTGCCCCTTCGCAAGGTCAGCGTATAGACGCACGCAGCCCCGCTCCCGAAGGCTTGGAAGCGGGGCTGCGCATGCCCTATTTAGTAGGGAATAAGGAGGTTAGTTAGCTTCCTCGAGGCGTACAGGTGCGAGGAAGTCACGCGACACGATGATCGCGGTGAAGGGGCGTATCTCAGCGGTCTTCATGTCTTCGCCACGCTGCACCTTGTAGGTGAGGACGAGGTTGCCCTCAGCGTCCTTCTTCAGGCGTACGGGGAGGATCTCCGTGGAGATCGTCGTAGCGGGGAGGACAACGGGAATGACGAACTCACGCTGCCAGTCGATCTCGGTGGGCTTGTCCGCCATAGTCGTAGCCATGCCGAGGTGACGATTCAGCTCCTCTTCGCTTGTGAGCGTCGCAGGGAGCGAGTCTTCGGCAGCGAAGTAGTTCTTCGCGATGTGGTAGGGGAGGCTGTCGGGGTTCGCGACGACGCTGGCAGAGGGCTGAGCAGTGCTATCCTGTGCGGACTGCTCGCTTCGTCCACTACTGCAAGCAGTCAGGGCGGAGAGGCTTAGTGCTAAGCCAAGGAGGATCTTATTTGCTTTCATAATGATCGTGCTACTCTATAAGCGAAACGATCAAAGGTAGAGCTTTCATATCAAGTCCTTCCCCAGCCGCCTACAGCTTGATGCCGATCCCGATGTCGCCGTAGGGTGCGAAGTACTCGCTGCCTTGGCTCCCGAGGAAGGGGCTGCTGTATCGTCCGCCGACCTCGATCTTGGCGTAGATGACATCGCCGAGGACGGACACAAGGCCGAGGCCTGCCTTTGCTCCGTAGCGATAGCGCCACGGACCGCGGTAGAGGCGGTTGAAGACGACGCCTGCGGTGCGCGTCTGCACGTCACCACCTGCCACGATATAGAGCCCGCTATTGATTTCTTCTTGGCTCTTCTCACGCCCTGTGTACCAGCGAAGCTCAATGCCCGCCGTGGGGAGAAGCATCGGGAAGGTGTACTCGAGGGGAGCACTATTCTCCTTGTCGAGGAAGCCAATGGGGTTGGTATATAGCTCGTAGCCGGCGTGTGCGCTCGCCACCAGTCCCAGCGGTAGGGCTTGGTGGTAGGCTAAGCGGCTATGTAGGCCGAGCTCGACGACGGTGGCGGAGTGTACGCGGTCTTCATTCTGCGCAGTGGCGCGCTGGCTGACCCCGAGGCAAGCGAGGAGGATAAGAGAGAGTAATGTCTTTTTCATGGCTGCAAATATAGGCGAAATAGCCTTAGCACTGCGGGTCGGGTAGGTCTTCCGCAAGGATCCCATATATAGGTATATGGGTACGTGGGTAAAGCTATATAGCTTTGTGAAGTGACCGATATTGAGTTGTTGCTCCGCGTAGGGATAAAAGTTGCGGACGAGTGGCCGATAAGTTTGGACTACGTACGTGGCTCTAATATCTACGTACGTGGTCTTTAGGATTTGCGTACGTAGTCTTTAAGACCACGTGCG
>ERZ1674051.22-NODE-22-length-57334-cov-20.594651_pt1 | contig 57334 bp, 54 predicted proteins | sample MGYA00581125_ERZ1674051 | MGnify/ENA primary metagenome ERZ1674051 (study PRJEB41354, sample SAMEA4873326) | human saliva metagenome | biome: human-associated habitat [ENVO:00009003]; feature: mouth environment [ENVO:08000002]; material: saliva material... | reverse complement strand
CAATACATGAGAAAAAAGTGCGCAATACATGAGAAAAAAGTGCGCAATACATGAGAAAAAAGTGCGCAATACATGAGGCTTTTTTAAAAAATGTTAAAAACCTTGCTATATAAGGGTTTTAACGATTTTCTAAATAAATTATGAGTTATGATACATGAGAAAAAGGTGCGCGATACATGAGAAAAAAGTGCGTAAAATCGCAAAAAAACATATAAATAAGGGAAAAAGTGCGTGATACATGAGAAAAAAGTGCGCAATACATGAGAAGATAGTGCGTATAATCGAAAAAAACCTCATAAATAAGAGGGGAATTACACAATACATGAGAAAAAAGTGCGCAACTCTATGAGAAAAAAGTGTTTATAATATCTAAAAAACCTCATAAATGAGAAAAAAGTGCGCAATATTATTGACAGTTCTCATTTATTGTTATATTCTGATAGAAGATAAAGCTATAAATACACGAGGGACTTTTATGGAAACAAAAAAAATAGAAAAAATGTTTGATAAATTAAGGTCAAGACAAGATTATCTAATTGTTCAAGCCAACGATTTAGCGAAAGCCTTTGGGAATTTAAAAGCGTTTGAACATAGAATACTTGACTATTGTTTTAGCTATGTCACAAAGGATGACGATATTACAAAAGTTTATAAAGTAAAACCGACAGAAATATTGCATCATTTTGGATTAGTAAATTCTGGAAATAATTATGAAAGAATAGCAAGAGCCTTTAAAGTGTTAAATGAAAATACTGCATTATATATACCTATTGTAGAAAATGGGAAAAAAGGTATTAGAATGGGGCAATTATTCTCTAATATTGATTTTATGGAAGATGGCGAGATCTCTTTTAAGTTTTCTGATATTGCTGCTCCTTATGTATTTGCTTTAAGAAGTAACTTTTATTCTTTTAAATTGGCAGAATTGGCTCAGATAAACACAAAGTATGGAATAATATTATTAAAATTATGGGGTTCTAGTAGATATAGAAAAAACAGAACTACTGTAATTAAAGGCGACTTAAAAAGTTGGCAAGAATGGCTCTTAGGAGAGGGTAAAACTCTAAGTCCTGCAATATTTAAAAGGGATTGTATTCAAGCAGGTGTAGATGAATTGGAAAAAAAACTCAATATAGATATCCGATTGAATGTATTAAAAGAAAGACGAAAAGTTATTGGCTATGAAATGGAAATAACGGACAATAGAAGTACAATTCAAGAAGTACCTATAAAAGATAGTCTTAATATTCTACCAACAGAAACTACCACGGTTTCACCAGATTTCAAAAACGCTATGGATTTATGGAAAGAATAGGTCAAAAAATCTACAAATGAGTTTGCTAAACACTCTTAAATGTGATATACTAAAACGGTAAAAATATTTTACATTTTTAAGACTATCGCTATGATTTGTCTGTCTGAACAGGTGTTCGGATAAAACATTCTTGTAACTGCATAGCCTTTAGATTTTTCTAAAGCAGATTACTTGTTTTCAACTAAAACTTGTTTAAATACAAAATCATTCCGTGCGTGATGTTTTAGTGTCGTGTTATAGCATGAGTTGTTTTTAGATATTGAAAGAATTGTAAAGAGCAGAAGATTTAACCACTTATTTTCTCTATGTTCTCAGAACATAGAGGGTAACTCTAGGACTTACTGGATAGGGACGGAGTGAAATAGGTGTATTGAGTTGTAGGCTCTTTTTTTCGTGTTTAAAAGACAACAGTGTAGGGGTAGGTGAGGCTCTTGTCCGTGTGGATGATGGTCAAGCCTATGTTAGCTCTAGGTAATGTTGAATTGATAGGTGTCGAGAATACATTATCTCATGGAAAAAATAGAAAGATAAAAGAAAGCCCAAAAGGGTTCGGAGGAAGTAAAATGAAAACTTTTAAAATTGGGAAACAAACGTTTCTACGTGTAGATAGAGCAAATCCTTGTCCTATCTGCCAAAAGCCTGACTGGTGCTTTCTGGCATCGGATTTCAAAAAGGCTTATTGTTGTCGTCAATTAGACGAGGACAAGCCTAGTGTTGCTGGCGCTACTGAATATGTCATTGACGGTTCAAGCGTTAAGGATGTTGAAATTGTGGAAATTCCACAACTAGAGCAAGCGCCTGCTAATATCTTGCATAAGGTGTATTCGCTTGTTATTGAGCTATTCGGTTTAGATAACGAGCATTTAACGCATCTGATGATGCAAAGAGGTTTTAGTTTAGACCAGACTTATCTAAGAGGTTATGCTTCTTTTACAGAAGAAACCTTGAGAAAACAAATCAAGACCAAAGAAACCGTTGGCGATAAGACCGTCGGTAAAACTGTCTGGGAAGATTTGTTTGAACAGAATGGACTAAGCCGTGACGCTTGGAAAGGTGTCGCTGGGTTCTGGTACGATACTAAAAACCAGACGCCGATCTTCATGCCAACTCACCGTGGAATTTTTATTCCAAACAGAAATGAGTTTGGTCAGATTATTGGCGGTCAGATTAGAGTTGACGAGGCTTCTATGAAATATAGTGCTGAAGTCAATGATATCTGGAAAGATAAAGCTAGGGTTGTCATTAAATATGTGGACGGTCAATACCATTATACCGTTTACATGTATCCAGACTATGATGTGTATTCTGAAGCTACTACGCCAAAGAAACACTTAACCTTTGAGAATGGTTTATCATTTAAGATTAAATCATCTGCAAAGTATGTCTGGTTGTCAACATCGTCTAAAGAGTATGGCTGCGGTGCTAAAAATGTTCCGCACTATGCTTTTCCAGACCTTGTTCTAGCGCAAGCTAGATTTGACAACAATGGGAACGGTTTAGTAAACCTTGTTGAACTTTGTCAAAGTGTCATTGTAACTGAGGGATTGTTAAAGGGCGATATTATCGCTACGCAAGTTCCAAACACTCGATTAGAGAGGTTAGGTTCAACCTTGGTAATCTCAATGGCTGGTGTCAACTCTTGGAAACAAGTCGCATATCACTTGAAAACAAAAACTACATTTGCTAGAGTATTTCTCGCATTTGATAGTGATTTCAAAGAGAATGATGCGGTTTATAACTACTTGAAACAAATTATCGAGTACATTCACCAACAAGATAAAAACAAACAAGTGTCTGTTTTTACATGGGAAGTTGGTAAAGGTTTAGATGATTTCTTGCTAAGTAAAGAGGCTATGACGCTTACCGTAAAAGCTCACAAGTTTTAAAATATCATTTAATTAAGGAAGTATAGACTATGTAACTGATAATTCACGCGCATAGTCTTTTTGTATTAAAAAAGCTATCTAAAAGATAGTACGGAGGAAGTAAAAAATGGAAAATGTTAATGTAGTTGAAAAAGTAGTAGTAGTTAATGAGTTTATGGTTTCACTTGCTGAAGATAAACTTTTGGAAGAACTGAGTGAGCCACACTCACCAGACCTTGACTTAATTCACAATTTACTTTGTGACGAGTTGCCTTATGACATCGATCTAGTGACTGGTATTTTGAAAGAAGGTCGCTCGATTGGTGGGGCGTACAAGTACGCTTATGACCTTGCTTTTAAGCAATATCAGTCAATGGAACATAAGGCCAAAGGGGTTTATGGTGCTGCATTACATCATACCCAAGTTTTTGAATGGGTAACTGAATACTTCAAGTTAGAATTTCTTGAAGATAGCAGTGGCGCTCCAGTAGCGCATATGAATGCACCTACTAAAAAGCGTAAACCACGTAAAAAATCCACTCCAGTAGTGGAAGTGGAAGATGTGAAAGTAGAGGACGCTCCAGAAGTTCCAGAAGTAACTGAGAAAACCGAAGATAGCAGCAGTCAATCTGCTACCAGTCTTTATGAGATTGGTAAAAGTCTAGGTCAATCAAGTCCGAAAGCAGTGGAAGAAGTTCCTAGCGAAGCAGTTTCAGTCGAAGAGCCTAGTAAAGTTGTTACAACTAAGGAAACAGACTTGAAATTGAAAAGAGACAGTCAAGGTCAATTTGAGTTTGATTTGTTTGGAGGTGAATTCTAATGATTGATTTCACTAAAGCTGATAACAAACATATCAAGGGCGCTCTGAGACCTCCTAAGTCTTTCTTTACTGAGTGCTTTAGCAAGTTTCCTATCTATGTGTGGGAAAATAAAACTGACAAGATTGTTAGTTCTGAACGCTCTCAGAAAGATGTCAAGGTTATCCAAAAGCGTTTGACAAAGAATAGCAGATTGGATTTCTGGGATACTCATGACTACTTTCTCTGGATAGGTGTATCCAAGACTAGAATTGAGTTTCAGATGTATCGTGTTCAACAATACTTTGAGAACGGACAAGAGAATTTCTCTGTCACTCTCTATAACTTTGAGAAGTTCACTGAGAAAGAACATATCAGATTAAGTGTTAGCTTTTACGGTACGACATATAAATCTGGACTATTGATGCTTGGTAATTGTAAAGGTGCTTATTCAGACTACTGGCTATTACAATCTTTAGAAGATGTGTTCAAGCGTTTCAAAAAGAATGATGCGCTAAAATACTTAGACTTTGCCAAAATGAAAGAAACTAATTCCTTATCAAACTTACCTATGATGTTCCCTCATATTTTCAAATACAGAGGGATCATTGAGTATGCGCAAAAAATAAATGCGCGTGGTATTCAAAAAGATTTGATAGGTGAGATTATACCAAGCTACTATGGTCTTGGTAGTGGCAGACACTGCCACGTTAACATGGGCAAGCTAACGTTTAAGTTTTTACGAACTCACAAGAATGTTTTCAAAAATTCAGACGAAGGTTTTGAGGACTATAAGATTAGAAAAGAGCTAGAAAAAGCATTAGGTGGAAAGGTATTACCTAGGTTCAACAAATATTTCAGAACCGCAGGAGACTTACAATATATTCCAAAGGGGATAAAACCTATTCGCTTTCAAAATTGGGTTATCAAAAACTCAGTGAAAGCGTATGAATATAGGGACTACCAAAATATGCTTGAAAATCTTGGTATAGTTTTTGAAGGTGACTTTAGAATTTTGCCAAAGAACTTCAAGCAAGCCCACGATGATGCAGTTAAAGCCTACAATGACATGAAGGACGAACAGAAAAGAATAGAATTTGCTAACCAACTTGAAAAATTATTAGGACTAGAACAGACAATCGGTAATTATACCTTTGTCCTACCTAAAGAATTACAAGAGTTAAAAGCAGAAGGGAAAGCCTTGTCGCACTGTGTCGGCTCTTATGTTGGCAATGTTGCTAGAGGTGAAACTGTTATTCTTTTTGTTCGTCAAAAAGACAAGGTTGACAATCCACTCTATACTTTAGAAATAAGGAAAGGGAGGATTATTCAATTAAGAGGAATGAAAAATAAAGACGCTGATGCTGATGCTTGGGAAGCATCTAAGAAATTACTTTCATTTGCTAAAAAGCATAAGATAGCAGTCTAAAATTAAAAGGAAGAAAGGGAAAAGGTCGTGATATATATTTCATGGCCTTTTTATTTTATAAGGAAACAATGAAAAATTTTAACTTCAAGGGATTTCAATTCCCAAAAACTGATGCCGAAAAAGTTCGTGCTAATGTAGAAGCAGTAGCACTTGTCAAAGAGTTAGAAAAAACTCAACAACAAGCAACTGCTGAGCAACAAGAAATCCTAGCTAAATATGTCGGTTGGGGTGGACTTGCTAACGTGTTCTTTGATAGATATGCAGGCAAGTTTGAGGAAGAGCGCACGCGCTTGGAAAGTCTTGTCACTCCAACAGAATATCAAGCGATGCAAAAAAGTTCTTTGACTGCTTACTACACGGATACTCATATTGTCGAGCAGATGTGGGACTATCTTATCAAGAATGGTTTCAAAGGTGGAAATATTCTTGATCCATCTATGGCAACTGGTATCTTCTTTGGTACAATGCCTAAAGAAATTCAAGAAAATTCTACTCTTGTAGGGGTTGAATTAGATACAATTAGCGGACTAATCGCTAAACAACTGTTTCCAGAAGCGACTATCCTTATCCAAGGATTTGAAACAGTCGAATTTGACGGTAAACCTTTTGACTTAATCATGACTAACGTGCCTTTCTCTGAGTTTCGTATTTCTGATACAAACTACGAGAAGCCTTATGTTATCCATGACTATTTTTTAAGAAAGTCAGTCGATTTGCTCAACGAAAACGGTGTGATTGGTTTTGTAACCTCTATGGGTACTGCTAATAAACGCTCTAACTCAATCTTGAAAGAAATCAAAGATGAGGTAGCATTCCTTGGTGGTGTACGCTTACCTAGTTCTGCTTTCAAAGAGTTAGCTGGTACTAAGGTATCATCTGATATCCTATTCTTTGAAAAGGATAGACTAAAAACAAAGAGTAGCAATGAAATCTTCTTTGAAGATGCAATTCGCTCTGACCTTGACAAAGAGGGACGTGTCTTTATTAACCCTTACTTTGAAAACAATCAAGTATTGGGTGACTATGAAATCCGTTATTTTAACGGTGCAACACTATCTGTTAAGCCTTGGAAAGATTCTGACTTATTCTTGGATATTAAAGAGGGACTATCATCTATCTATGCTCCTACATTTGCAGGGTATAGCGTAGCTGATGTCACGATCTTGTCTAAAGTTCAATCACAATCTAATGTCCGTCCTTACGAGTACGGATTTGAAGATGGCAAGGTAGTGTATCACAACGGACACGGAACACGTGTTTTGTCAAAAGGTGCTGAGATTACATTCTATCAAGATGCTAATGGAAAATTTGTATCATGGGATAAGAAACATGGTGCAGCAGTGATTGAAGATTTTGAAGCACTCAGAAAAGAGGATAAAAGTGTCGTAACAAGCACTTATATCAGTCCTCAACCGTCAGTACGTGGCGCTAACAAAGGTCTATATAAAGGTGTCTATTTCTATGAGAAGCCTTTAGAAGATAAAGAAGTGGCGCGTGTTAAAGGTATGATTGCTATTAAAGAGGCTTACCAGTCTGTTATTGATATCCAATCAACTGACGATTACGATATTGACGAGTTTCAATCTTTGCTGACTGAACTTAACGAAACATACGATATGTTTGTTAAAGAATATGGGTATATCAATACTCCAGTCAATGCTCGCTTGTTTGAGCGTGATGACCGTTTCCCACTAATCGCCAGTCTGGAAGAAGAAGCACTAGATGATAATGACAGTTCAAAAGTTGTTTTTGAGAAAGCGAAAGCATTCTTTGAGCCAACTATCCGTCCTAAAAAATCACTAGAGCAAGTAGATAGTGCTGAAAAAGCCTTATCTATCAGTCTTTCAGAAGGTCGAGGGGTTGATTTAGATTTCATGATTACCCTCTATCCAGCAGAAAATAAAGAGGTATTACTTGCTGAGATTTTCAACGAGGTAGCACCTAATATCCAGAAATACTCTAAAGAAGGTATTTTTGAGTGGGAACTTAAAACAGACCTGCTCTCTGGTGATGTAGTAACTAAGAAAGAGTTGCTAGAACTGCTAGTCGATAAGGGTGATACTAAAGCTGATTGGGAATACTACCTATCACTAATCAACGAAGTAGTGCCAGAACCAGTCACAATGGTTGATATGGAATTTAATATCGGCTCTATGTGGATACCTAACTGTGTATTGGGTAAGTTTGCCTCTGAAATCCTTGATGGTAACGAAGTTGCTCTTGACTCATACTATGCAAAGAATGGAGTAGTAGTAACAAGCAAGATTGGACGAGGACTCACTAGCGATTTTGTTAGGGATGTAGAATACTCGGCTGAGAATATCCGCATGGGACTACGTGCTGATGGTGCTGGTGCATACAGTAAAGGTCATGCTATCTTTGAGCGTTTGCTAGGCTCTAACCAACCAACTATCGAAAAAACTGTCATTGAGGACGGTAAAGAGAAAAAGGTTGTAAATGAAGTAGCAACTGCTGAACTACGAGAAGTTGAGCGTAAGATGCAGAAATTGTTCCTTGATTTCGTAGAAAACAACGAAGATGTAAAAGAATTGGTTGAAGCTACGTTTAACAAACGTTTCAACCGTATCGTCAACAAAAAGTATGATGGTAGTCATTTACATATCGAAGGACTAGCTCAAGGATACGAACTGCGCCCTCACCAATTAAATGCAGTACAACGCATTCTGGAAGATAAACGTGCGCTCCTTGCCCACGAGGTAGGAACTGGTAAGACGCTAACAATGGTAAGTGCTGGGTTTAAGTTGAAAGAACTTGGACTAATCAACAAGCCTTTGTATGTTGTTCCGTCTAGTTTGACCGCCCAATTCGGACAAGAAATTCTGCGCTTTTATCCAACTAAGAAAGTCTTTGTCACAAGTGAAAGGGACTTTGAAAAATCAAGACGTAAGCTATTCATTTCACGTATCGCCTCTAACAACTACGATGCAATCGTGATTGGCCATAGCCAGTTTGAGAAAATCAAGGTATCTGAAGAGCGCCAACTTGCTTTTTATCAAGATAGACTTGATGAAGTTCGTAGCATCATGGCTTATGCTGAAAGTGAAAAAGACCGTGTTACCTTTAAGCAAACTGTTCGTATGGAAGCACGTTTAGAAAAACAGATTGAAAAATTGGATGAAGGAAAACTTGCTAAAGCAGATAGTTTTGTAGAATTCGAGCAACTTGGGATTGATTTCTTATTTGTGGATGAAGCTCATCGCTATAAGAATGTCCGTCCAGTCACAAATCTTGGGAATGTCGCTGGTATTGGTAACACAACTGCTCAGAAAAACATGGATATGGAAATGAAAATCCGTAGCCTACAAGAAGAGCATAACGGTACTAATATTGTCTTTGCAACTGGTACGCCCGTTTCTAACTCAATCAGTGAAATGTATGTAATGATGAACTATATCCAACCAGACATCCTTAGTGAGTATGGCATGGATAACTTTGACGCTTGGGTTGGTGCTTTCGGAGTTATTGAGAATAACCTTGAAATTAACACAACAGGTGATAAGTTTATCGCTCGTAAACGTTTCACGAAGTTTACAAACTTACCTGAGTTGATGAAACTCTACAAGCGTACCACTGATATTCAAATGACCGAAGATTTAGACTTACCTGTGCCAGACGTCGAAAGGATTGCAGTTAAGTCTGATATGACTGATACACAAACCGATAAACTTGATGAATTGGTCGAACGTACTGATAAAATCAAGACTGGAAGTGTTGATCCAGCTGATGATAACATGCTAAAGATTACCTCTGAAGCACGTAAGTTGGCTACGGATATGCGCTTGTTGGATACAAGTTACACGCTAGCAGATAACAATAAGATTATGCAAGTAGTCGATAATGTCTTTAAAATCTATCAACGTGAAACTATTAACCGTGGTACTCAGATGATTTTCTCTGATATCGGTACTCCCTCAACTGATGGATTTTCGATTTACTCTGAATTGAAAAATCTTCTTGTTGACCGTGGTGTTCCAGAAGAAGAGATTGCCTTTATCCATGATGCGAAGAATAAAGATGCTAAGTTGCAGCTACAACGCAAAATGAATGCTGGTGAAGTACGTATCCTACTTGCTTCAACTGAAAAAGGTGGTACTGGATTGAATGTTCAACGACGCATGAAGGCAGTACATCACATCGACGTGCCTTGGAAACCGTCTGATATTATTCAACGTAACGGACGTATCGTGCGCCAAGGAAATTTGTATAATCGCGTACAAATTTACTACTACATCACAACTGGTTCATTTGATAACTACTTGTGGCAAATTCAAGAAACTAAGCTACGTTACATCAGTCAGATTATGACAAGTAGCACTCCAGTCCGTTCAGCAAGTGATATTGACGAGCAAGCTATGACTGCCTCTGATTTCAAAGCTATCGCAACTGGAAATCCTTTCTTGAAAATGCGTATTGAGTTAGAAAATGAATTGGACTTGTTGAGCAAGCGTAAAGTTGCATGGAAGCGTGACTTTGAACTCTCACAAAAGAGTGTTAAATCTGCGCAAGAGCGTATTGAAGCTACTAACCGTCAACTTTCTAAGATTGATCTTGATATCGAGCAAGCTAATGCTACGAAAAAAGAAGAGGTGACTGTCGGTGAAGAGAAGATTGTGAAAAATCCATTTGTTATGGAATTTACAGACGGATACACAACCGAATCAACCTTTAAAGCAGGTAATCAACTTGCATACACTATGCAATTCAACGTATCTGAAACTACTAAATTCGTGACTTTAGCAAAATATCGTGGCTTTGAACTTAAAGCACGCACGTTAGATGCTCCATATCGCCAAGGTCAAGCACTAGATTTGAAAGTAGTTGGCAAGAATATGTACACTGTGGAACTTGATTTCACCTCTCCAGTCGGTACAATTCAACGTATCAATAATGTTATTGATAACCTTGATAAAACCAAAATTCGCTTAGAGCAACTCGTTAAAAATCAACAACTTATTATTGATAAAGGGATTGCAGATAGCGTATTTGCAGACGAAGAGCGCCTAGCTTACGTTAAAGCTAAGTACGAGGTCTTGTTACCTTTGCTTGATAAAGAGGCATCAGTAGAGGAAATTGAAAAGGCTCTTGAAGAATTTTCAAAACAATATTGCTCTGAAGATAAGTCAGTCAATGTACTGGACAAATATCTTGAAGTTAGCCAAGATGATGTAGAAGAAATTCAACTATTAGAACCTCAAAATGAAACTGTTGAAGTTCCTTCTGAGGAAGATTCTGAGCGTCCAGAACGTGAAGAAGATAATTCTGATAACTCTGATAAGTTGAAACTCGCTCTACAATTCCTTGCAGATGCAGAACTCTTACTAGGTCAAGCTGACGAACCGACAGAAGTAGTATTCACTTCAGAAACTACTATCACGGTGTGTGAGCAACTAGAATTGTTCTAAATCTTACATAGAGGTATCTAATCTTAATGATTAGATGCTTCTCAATAGCAATCTAAGACAAAATTGGATTGTTATTGAGAGGTAACTACCCCAAAAAGTTATCTCTAACTGTACTTTAAAGACCGTTTTTATCGCATTTTAAAAACTTTCTTTAAAAAGTTCAGAAATATATTCTATAATAGTTGTATTTTTAAATGGAATATTATACAATAAGGTCAAGAATATAAAAATAATTAAATTTAATTATTTCGGTATATATAAATTACTGAAAAAATGGAGATTACAATAATGGTACAAGAAATTTTGCTACATGAAGATAGTCTGGCAAGTCAAAAACACTTACTTGAACCAGACTACTTAACAGATTACTTGCAGATGAAACAGTATGAAGTTTCTAGCGAAGATAAAAAGGAAATTAAGAATATCCTAGAGTACATGATTTTAGGATATGGCTTGCACGTTATCGTTTCAGAACTTGGAATGCAATCTACTTTATCTTTAGCTGAGCGCACGATCAGACGCAAATTAAACGACAATGGTTTAAAAAATGTAGATGAAATCATGACAAATTACTATCGTTTGTTACTGTTCCCAATGCTGCAGTCGGCAGAATTTTATCTAAACGAGAAGTATAACGAACTACGCTTGTCGAAGAAAAAGCCTAAAAAGGTGTTCAAACCTAGCTTAGTATTTCGTGAAGGTGCTAGTCGATATCTTGGAACTTTGACTTACAATATCGCAAGCAATTTCATTACAATGCCTATTCTTTTCGCTTACTCACCGATTACCTCTGACGTAAACCAACTGAGTGAGTTTTTCAATAAACTCGCTAAAGCGCAAGATAGCAAACTAAGTGAATTTGCTAGTGAGATTGGATTTGATAGCGTCCAGCTTGATAGTTGGATTTCTAACGCTATGAAGAAAATGGAGATTTCAATCAGTGAGAATGCTGAACTTATTGACGATTTGACTGGCAAAGTTCTCACAACAATCGCTCCATGTCAAGATTAGAAGTAGTAGGGGTTATATGTACACGATTGAATTGAGATTAGACACTAGAGGATATGATGAATACCTCGAAAAGAAGTTTAAATATGGCTACAAGTTAAAAAGAGCCTTGGTAAACTACTTTAATATGCAAGAAAACCGACGTGTCAATTCTGACAGATACAAAGAACTGGCTGAACGGATGCAAGAGTTAAACACTCAGCAAGATATCATCAAAGATACTAAGGATAAAGATAAGAAAAAGTTACTTAAAGAAGCCTATAAAGAACTTAGTGAAGAAGTCAAACAAGGGTGGATTGAGCTAAACAATAGCTATGGTCTAAACAATGGCAAGTTTGTAGATTATAAAAATCTCGGTCAAGCTAGTGTAATGTATGAGCGTTACGCAATCGAGGGTATCATAAACTGGTCTAGCTTTGAAAGTATGGCGCAAGCGACTAAACAGGGTTACTTGAAGCGTAGGAAACAAGCTGACTCTGACAATACTTTAAAAGTGCCACGTTATGTTGATTTTAATACATTGTGGTATCGTAAATGCAACAACAATATCACTCCAGACGGTTTACGATTTGGAAAAAGAGGGAACTACATTATATTCCCTTATATCTTTAAAGGTTCGGATGAAATTCGCTTTACTTATGCTTTAGAAAGACAGAAAATTGCTTGGTATGGTGTCAAGAGAACTCTGGATCGCCATAACAAGTGGCTCTATTCTGTTCTGATTGTCTTTAATGAAGTGCCTTACGGTCTGCCAGAAAGTCCAGTTAAGCAAGGAAAAGTAGTAGTAAGCGTAGATGTCGATAAACTAGCTATAAAAACCTTGAATGTAGATACTGAGGAAGAAGTATTCTTTGATATTGCTAATGACTTTGGATACTCTGAGAAACTGTCCTATTACGATAGAAAACTGGAGGAAAGTCGTAGGCAGTCTAATCCAGACAACTACAATGTGGACGGTACGATTAAAGAGGGCAAGAGAACTTGGGTGAGGTCAAAAAACTACAATACCTTGCTCGCTCGAAGGCGCACTCTCTGGCATAAAATCAAGAAGTCCAGAAAAAACCGTTTTCATAGCATAGCAAAGGCTATTGTCTTAAATTGTGATGAAATCGTTGTTATCAAGGAAGATTTCAAGGCACTACAAAAGCGTAAAGACTACAATCCAGAAGAGATGAAGTGGACGGATTCTCGTAAACAAAGAGGTGCTGAAATCATGTTCAATGCACCTTATGAGTTTGTAGAGTTGCTGAAGCAAAAAGCATCATATCTAGGGTTATCGTATTCAGAAATTACCAAAGAAAAACAATGATTGAATGAGTGATTACTGGTATCATAGCTACTATGTACTAGATTTATCACTATCAATCTGGTATAATATATTAAAGTCGATTTGTGGACTGTTGCTTAGATGCAAAAATCATTTATGGCTAATCGAAAGGCGCTATCGTCAAGCAGACAGGCTATGAATGCAGTACAACCAATATCAACCTACGAGGTTTTGGAACTGTTCTCTACGTACTGGTAGCAAAACACTTCGCAGGCTTCTAATCCATAAAAGTCTGTTTTGGAATTGTTCTCTATGTACTGGTAGCAAAACTTTCATGAGTGGTATAAAACGACGAAAAGAGTTTTGGAACTGTTCTTTATGTACTGGTAACAAAACTTCTATAGTAGACAGTTTGAGTTCCCTCAAGTTTTGGAACTGTTTTATATGTACTGGTAACAAAACACTGTGTATACATACCAGTATAACCAAACTGTACTGGTAGCAAAACAAGTTTTTAGATAAAGCATAGTTATTTTGTGTACTGACCACAAGACAAAGCAACTCGCCAAAAGGTTGTTACTGGAAACAAAACTCCTAAAGCCACGTATTCAGTTTGTACTGATACAAAATATCGAGGTATATAGGTAGAATACCTAAAGAATAACAAACACTAAAAATACGAACCCTTGACCTTATTGGAAAGGGGTATTTTTTAACGCACTATCTTTTAGTAGAAAAAGTATAATTTTATTACTAAAAGAAAATATGGTACAATGGTACTACTAACACTAGAAAAGGATAAAAAATAACATGGCTGATGATTTTACCTTGCAATCAAACATTGAGAAACAACTTGACCTACTCCCAGCATACATTAAAGAATGGTATCGGACGAAAATGATTGCTGGCCGTAGCAAGCGTACTCTCTATGAATATCTAAATGAATACCGTCGATTTTTTACTTGGCTGCTAGATGCTGATATTGTTCCAGTAAAAGATATTAAGGATATTCCATTATCTGCTCTTGAAAATCTCTCTAAGGCTGATGCTGAGTGCTTTTTCATTTTTTTACGCGAACGTAACCTTTTAAACACAAATAAACCGACTAATAAGAGTGTATCCGAGGTTACGATCCATAGGACGTACCGAGCGTTGTCTGGTTTGTTTAAATATCTGACTGAGCAGACTGAAAATGAGAATGGTGAGCCTTATTTCTATCGTAACGTGATGAAAAAGCTAGAGATACGGACAAAGAAAAAAGAAACACTTTCCGCCAAGGCCAACAAGATTGCTCCTAAACTCTTCCTTGGGGACTTGGCAAAACAATTCCTACACTTCATTATGGATGATGTTTCTGCTGACGGTTACGTTAAAAAGGCTAATTTGAGCAATCGTGCCTTATCTACCTACTATCGAGATAGAGAACGTGACGTAGCAATTATCGCTTTAATTATTGGTACTGGTATCCGTTTAAGCGAGGCAGTCAACACGGACTTGAAAGACCTTAACTTGCAGACGCTATCTGTCGAGGTCACTCGTAAGGGTGGGAAAAAAGACTATGTAAATATCGCTCCTTATGTCATTCCATACATTGAGCCTTTCCTTGAAATTCGTGCTAGTCGATACAAGATTGACGGTAAGGATGCCAATCAACCATTATTCCTATCCGTCCAGACTGGTGTACCTATGCGATTAAAGGGTTCTGGTATCGAGCGTTTAGTTGGCAAGTATTCCAAGGCTTTCGGTACTGAAATTACTCCACACATGCTAAGACACGCTCTTGCTACTGATTTATACAAGAAAACTGGTCAAGAGGGTATCGTAGCGCAACAATTAGGACACGCTAGCACTGCTCTTGTCAGTCACTATGCGCATATAGCAGATAGTCAAGTCAAAGATGGCCTTTCAATGTTATAAAAAGAAAAACCTAGTCAATTAAGACTAGGCTTTTTTGTGCTATTTAGACCTAAATCACGCTAACTCCAGCAGTTAAAGTCTGAAATAGGGATTGTGACAATTCATGTAGTTTGCTGATAGGGATAATACAGAATTGTTTGTAGTCGGTAGTATAAATATCAACCGCGATTTCACTTCTTACTTCTTCAATGAGTTTATCATTACATATGATGATACATTCCTCATTGGGTGGATAGTCGGTTCTCATTTTTTCACGTTGATTACTCCTTTCACTGATTCTCGATTGGTGGCATAATTAGTTTCTAAAGGCTTTTAATGGATCACTGTCGTCAAGTTCGTCGTAAAATTCATCAATCTCACTATTTACTTGTGGTTGTGTAAGCCTTTTTTCTATCAATTCTTTCAGACTATCATTCTCTGCGTGCAATTCTTCAAGCCTTTCTTGGATAGGAATACAAAAATCTTTCATAGCTTGAATAGTATTGCTTGCTAGAGTTTCATTATACTTCATAATCTGTCCTAGTGCAACATTTATTTCAGACTGCTGCTCTTTTGAGTGGACTTCAGACTTTAAACTATTGATAGAGTTCATAGTCTTACTAGATACGTCCCCTGCATCCGTCAAGATAACGTCCTCTGGATTTATTTCTGATAAATCCTTTGTTTCTCCATTGATAATAGACAAAGGTTTCTCTGGATTGTAGTATAGATAGCTATTTGGCTGATAGAACGTTTGTTTAAAGAGGTTGCTTGCTCCTAACAAGTTCCAAAATGGTGTATATTCCTCTAGGATGTTTGATACATTGGCCAGATTGGACGGATTGACGAGTAAAGGAACATTGATTATGAATAAATCTTTAGAATTAAATTCATTGATAATTGGCTTTCTAAAGGCTATATCCGTTGTTAGATAGAAGATTTTATTAGCGTGTTTAAAAATCTGTTCTAAATCCTTGGCAGTATAGTTTCCTAAAGTATCAATGATAAAGACGGTATCGACATTTAGGTCTTTAAACTCAAATCCAGTCTTATTCTTATCATCATCTGTCTTAGTATGCAAAGATTGAGGTCGTCTGCCAATATAAATTGCATCACCACAACTTTTAGGATTTTTAGAGGATAGCTTCAGTCCAGTTTTTCCTAGATAATCAAAGATAATCTTTTCATAAGGACTATTGACAAGTATAATCTTCTTCATGGCTGGATTGACAGAACATAGACTTATCAACTTTTGAAAATAAGGCGAGTGTCCAAAGTCCTTAATGATATAGCTATCAATATACATACTTCGGACTTGTGCTTTTTTGACTTCTTTTGTTGTACTCATGCTACTTCTCTCCTACATATTGTCTGCGATTTTAAACTGAACTGTTCGTAGTTCTGGGTTGCTATCGTCAAAGTGCTTGATACGTTTGATAGAAGAGAAAAAGTCTTTTTTGCTCTCGGACAAGTCCATAAACAGAATATTCTCTAGGCTTACATATCGGTCAGATAATCGGTATTCTTCTTCAATCAAGGCAATTACACTTGGGTTATCTACAATGATTAGTAAGAAGCGTTTATTACCTTCTGCGTCCAGACCGTTGTTAAATCGTCCATAGTGTTTAAAGATGGTTTCTAATCTACTGAGGTCGCTATCTTGTTTATCCGTAGTGATAAATGGATAAAGGTCAAACTTAGTTGTCTTATTCGTGTCTTGATTGTGCAATAGGATTTGACCGTTAAACCTCACTCGACGGACAAGGCGAGTGATCTCTTTGGTTTTCTCTGGTGTTCTAACATCAGCAGACTTCATGAACTGTTCTTCATCTTTAGATGATGGTTGGTGCTTGGCTTTTTTCAATTCAATTTTCTCAGTATAAGTGAACTGATTAAGGTAAGAGTAAGACACGAACCCTGCGAACTCCTTATGAAATCTAAAATTAAGGTATGCGTCCATGATTTTCCAATGACGGATAGGCGAATAATCGTCCTCTCGACGTTGCTGCTCTTTCCACTTATAAGCATACTGTGGCGATAAGTCCATATGCTTCATTAAGAGGTATGAACCATGAGAATAGATAGCGTAACAATATCCGTACTCTTGGTCTGCTTCGTCTGGCAGATTAAATTTAAACTTCTGGATAAGATAAAGACGGTTTAAGCGCTCTAGCGACTTTTCAATCCTCTTGGTCTTGTTTCCGAACTCTCTTAGGATTTGTAGGTGTTGCACGTTTCTGAACTCTGATATTGTGCGTAGCACCTTCTTGTCAAAGTCAGATAATAGGTTATAAATTACATCATAGGCAGATTCATCTTCATAGTCTATGATATGCGTTACATTCTTACTGGTATTAAGGGCAAAGGCGCTTTCTTCTTCTACCTCTACTCCCCCTCCTTTAAAAGAGGTATTTGATACGATATTGATATCATCCCTTGAAACAACAATAGCAAAGGGATAGCTATTAGGAAACTTGACTGCTTCCATTGAAAATTTACGGTAGTATTCTTCAGATAGGCTTGATACTGCTGGTGACTTAAATGTTTCTTCATCACTATCAGACTTATAGATACCAAAGCGTTTTAATACTTGATACTTCTTCTTAGGCTCTTGCTCATGTCCGTGTATTCCTAACGGATCATGAGGGGCGTGCGTACCGATTAACTCTCCGACTACGCCCTTAAAAGCATTCTTTAAACTTTTTTTCATACTCTCACACTTCTATCGAAAATAATTGTATATATCTATGATAAACCATTTATAGCAGTTAGTAAAGCTATGATAGGCTAAAACTAACTAAAAACGCTCGTCAGATAGACGAGCATTCTTTTTATTTTAATTTCAGACTGATTCTAGCTTTACCATGTTTTACATTAGTAGGTTTTTCTTCTAGTTTTTCTTCTAGTTTTTCTTCTGGTACAGTTTCTTGGTCTGTATCGAGCGTTTCAGCTACTTCTTCAGTTGTTACCTCTTCTGGCTCTACTTGTGCTTGTGGAACTCCCACGATTTCAACTTCAGCCACTTCTGGATTTACTTCAGCTACTTCTTCATCAGTTTGTTTTAGCCACTCAGTAATATCACCGTATTTCATGACTGCGCTATATTCACTTACAAGGAACTCCGCTTGATTATAAGGGAAGAGTGTATCACTAGAGTTTAAGTCCTCTAATTCTTTCATTGAGAAGCGTGTTGCTTTCGTAAAGTCGTCCGTGACATCATATACTGGCTTGGCAGTGATTGGGTGACTGAACTCAGTCTGTGAGATAAATCCAACTTGTCCTAGTGGTGCAAGGATATTGATAAAATAGTAGTCAGTCTGTACGTCCCAATATCCTTGACGGATTGCATCATGGAAATTATCTTCGTCCCACTGGTCGCTAAAGGTCAGCTCTCTTGCTGCTTTAGCGATTGCACGTGCTTTCTTAGCATAAGTGTCTAATTCGAGGTCGAGCAAGAACCGTGCTTGCTCCCTCGTCAATACTGGTGTGTTGTTTTCGGTCATTTTTACCTCTTTCTTTCTAGTTTTGTATTATCAGTCCATATCCAGACCGATGATGATTTCAAAAAGTATTTTTGGTTGCTTGTCATTGGTTAGGAAGCCTACTGCAAACTCAGTCAGCTTATTCGTGCTATTTTTAGCGTAGTTCAAAGTCTTAACAAGGATCTTGTCCTTATACTTATCCTTTAAGCGACTTGTCATTTGTTCAGCAAGCATTTCAGCAGTCTTTTCGTTATCATTCGTCAGAAAGTCAAAATCTTCGTCCAGATTGTCTTTCAGAATTTCATTGACAATGATTTTCTTGAACTTCTTCTCATATAATAGAGTGACTAGGATAATAAAGACAAGAGGGGCAAGGACTGGTGTAGTGGTTAGATAGCTAATTGCAATAGGTCTCCATAATAGAAAACCAATGAGCGCTAAACCAATCGCATTATTTACCAATCGTCTTGGCTTGATATATCTGTTCGGCTTGTCAGAATTATAGACAAGGATTGTACCTACAATCAGAATGAATGCAGACAAACTAAACACGATATATCGGACTGTTTCCGTGTTCTCAATAAAGCTACTGAGAATTAGCGCACTGATGATAGATACTAAAACAGTACAACTAAAAGGGAAGAGGATGCTTGTTAGTCGCTTTAAGAAAATATACTTACCTGCTTTACCCATGCTCCCTCCTTATTTAGCTTGTTTTTTACGTTTTGGTGATACCAAGCCTAGCGCTCCAAAGAACATAGCTAGTCCAGTCAATCCTAGAGCAGTAGATTTGCCCTCGGCAGTATTAGGAAGAGCCTTGTCTTGTTTCTTAGTCCATGCACCATTGTAAGATACAGGTGATTGAGCGACTGGTTTAGGTTTGACTTCATACGCTACAAGTTTACCAGTTTCGTCATAGACTTCGATAGGTGTTTCACCAGAACTGATGATAGCTTGTTTCTGTGCTTCAAGGTCAGCTAAACGTTTAGCTTCTACTTGTGCGCTATACAAGGCAAAGATTTTGTCATAAGTTTCTTGGTCGATTTTCTGCTCTTGTAACAACTTGTCAAGGATAGCTTGTGCTTCTTTCAAAGCAGTTACTTTCTCTTTAAGAGTAGTTTCTTTCTGAGCAAGGACATTCTTAGCTTTAGCTAGGTTAGGCTCCGCATTGAGCAAGTTTTCAAGGTCAGCCTTGGCTTTGTTAAGAGTTTTAGTTGCTTGTGTTACTTTCTCTTTAGATAGCGTGAGATTTTTCTCAGCGATCTTGATTAGAGATTTCAACTCTTCCAACTTAGCTTTTTCATTTGCTAGGTTGTTTTTAGCGTTAGTAAGGGCAGTTTGCTTATTAGCAAGTTCTTGTTTCGCTTTGTCAAGGTTTTGTTGCTTGATTTTAACATCAGCAGTCAAGGCTTCTAGTGCTTTTTTAGCGTTTTTTAAGCGCTCGTTCGCACTAGCGAGCGTATTTTTTGCATTTGCAAGATTGCGTTCAGCAGTTGGTGTTTTAAGCGGTGTCGCTTTAAGAGCGTTCAAGCGTTTTTCAATAGTCGCTTGTTTTCCTTTAGCTTTGATATTCTCTGTTGAGGCACTTGTTTTCTCACGTTGTGCTTGAGAATTGACAGTCTGAGCATTTAATAGGGTAGCTTTTGCATTGTTATAGGCTTTCACAATGCTTTCTACCGAGTTAGTGTTAGGTACTTCAGTCTTATCTAACTTATTACCAGATACTTGTTTGTCTGATACAGTCAAGAAATGAGCGCTAGTTCGTCCAAGGCGACTAGATACGTCCACTCCTAGATATTCTTTATTAGCGCCAGCAGACGATAACCCTGCAAGGTTTTGAGCGTGTTCCCACTCCCAATCCGTAAACATCATTTCAATAATGCTTGTGTAAACCCACTTCTTAGCATCATCCATGTTATGAATTTCATCACCACTGTTGATACTGTTCAAGTTCTCAATGTACTGGTGTGTGTTATCTTCATAAGTAGGCAATCCGTACTTACGAGCCACGTTATTTACTGCTTTGTTGTCATGGCCTTTACCATACTCCCAACCGTCAGCTACATAACCGTCAGTCACTTCATCAGCCACTTTGACCATACCTTTTGTCACAACCGTCTTAGGTGTTCCAAAACGTTCACGGATTTGGTTCAAGAGGTCGCTAGCGTATAGAGAAAGCTCGGTCATTTGTTCTGTTGTCAGATTGTTAGCGTCAACCGATTTCGCTTTGTCATTCGCATTAGATTTGAATGAGTTCGCATTGATATTTGGCTTGTACTCTGCTACTAGAGTTTTAACTGCTTTGTCATTGTGCGCTTTCCACTGTTCTTCTTGATTGAAAGGGTGGTAAGGGTTTGTCGCATAGGCTTTCAATGCAGATACGTAGGCATCTGATAATTGAATAGTATTGATAGCCTTGTAGTTGCTTTCAGCCTTAGAGAAATTAGTCTGCGCTTGATTAAGTTTAGCTTGTGTCTGATTAGCTTTATTAGTTGCGTTTGTCAAAGCAGTTTGAGTGCTTGCTACGGTGTTCTTAGCTTGTGTCAGTTCATTCTGAGTGCTTGAAATATCTTCAGCACGTTTCTTATCATCAGCATTGGCTTGTGTCAAAGACTTCTCAGCGTTTGATACTCCAGTCTGAGCTTGCGCTTGTGCTTTTTCAGCATTATTCTTTTCAGCGACAACTTTCGCTTGTCCTGTACCGTCAAGGATAGCTTGTGCGTTATTTACGTTAGTCTGAGCATTTTTGACTTCAGTTTCAGCACTATCTACATTGTCCTCGGACTTCTTAACCACTTTTTCTTGGTCTGCTGCTACTTGTTTCGCTTTATCAAGGTCATTTTCAGCATTTTTTTCTTGCTTTTGAGCATTAGCCTTCCCAGTTTCAGCATTGGCAACTTCTTGCTTTTGCTTTTCAATATTTTCTGGTGTAGCTTTGTCCTTGATTGCTTGCGCCTTATCTACTTCAGACTGAGCGTTATCCTTTTCAGTCTGAGCATTATCCTTTTCGTTCTGCGCTTGTTTTTGTTTCGCTTGTGCTTCTTCTACTTTCTTAGTAGATTTATCAAGTTTGTCCTTAGCTCCGTCAACTTGACCTTTTGTGACTTCCTTTTTGACTTCTGGCTTTGTTTCTTCCTTAGAAACAGTCTGGTCGGTAGTTTTTGGTGCTACTGTTGTTACTTCTTCTGCGTGTGCGTTAGTAAATCCTAAACCTAGAGCAAGGGCAGACGCTCCTGCTACTACAATTTTCTTATTATCCATATAATTCTTTTCTCCTTTAATAGATAGTCTAAATAAATTCTAATTCTAAAATTTCACTAATGTTGGTAATGTTCAAAGCGCTCGCGATCTTTGATAGGTACTCTTTGTTGATTGAGTTCCCTTGGCCACGTGCAAACATACTGATAGCAGTTTCACTTAGGTTTGATAACCTAGCTAATTCGCTTTGTGTCATGTTTCGCTCTGCTAAAATCTCTTTCAGCTTTATCTTCACAACTACTTGCATTCAAGTCCTCCTACTCTTTAAGAATTTCATAATTTAATTATATAATAATTCAAATATTTTTGCAAGGACTTGTACGGTATGATAGACCAAAAAAGAGCTAGCTTGCGCTAACTCTTTTTTACTATTAGATTTCTTTACGTTTCATTGTAACTACAAATCCAGCAGTTGCAAGTGACATAATCAATCCTGCCATTCCCAACATACTTTCACCTTCGCCCGTGTTTGGGAGCTCGTTCTTAGGTTGTGGTTTCTTAGGTTCTGGATCTGGGAAGCTATATGTCTTAACTTCATTAGAAAGTACAGGTGTTCCGTTTACGAATAGAGTGTATTCGTTAGTAACTTCACCGTGTTTGATACGTTTGACTTCTACAAAGGCATCTGCTCCAAATTCGCTTGTGCGAGGGATTGAGGCAAGGAATTCTTTTGTAAAGCGTGTTTCAAACAATCCAGTCTTAGCGTTGTAAACTGTTTCTGTGTAGGCTTTAAGGTCATCGCCAGCCTTGATAGCTTTTTGATTACCTTTAGCATCAACTACAACAAAGTCTTTCTTAGCTTTGATTGTGAAACCTTGGTATTCATCATGTTCTACGTCAAGGCTATCTACGAAGCGGTATTCCCAAAGGTCATAACCACGGTTAGCAGGGATAACCCAACCCTCTAGCTTGTAAGTAAGAAGGTCGCCAAGTTGAACACGTTTACCGTCAATGCTATCGCCTTTAGCGTTCAAAACGTCTTTGTGGACTTCTGGTTTAGGAAGATGGTTAACTACTTTGTTACCTGCATATCCGTTACCAAAGTCAATTTGGTGTACTGCGTTGACGATATCACCTTGTGTGAATGTCTTTTTAATCTTGAATGAAAGGTTGTAGGTAATATCCATTCCTTTCTTCACGTAAGCCTCGTAGAATTTTTGAGGCTCTTTAGCAACCCACATATAGAACTCGCCTACTGGTGAAATACCAGAGTCGATAACCATTTGACGAAGTTTAGCGTCCAATGTATCCATTGAAAGAACGTGGTGCATTTGCAACAATTCAGATACGTCTTTGTTGCCAGCAGTGATAGATTTAACTTTCAATGTGCTTGTGTCGATAGAATTTTCGTCTGGATCTTCAATCAAGGCAAAGTTTTTCATAACTGATGATTTAGATGCTTCAACCCCTTTGTAGTTAGAAAGGTTTTGAGTAAGTTTATAGTTCAACTCTGTTGTAGGTAGAACTGTCTTACCATTGATTGAAACTCCTTTATCATCAACTACGTCTTTGACAGGTTTAGAGCCTGGTGTCTTAACTTTAGGAGTGTTAGATGTAACTGTGTACTTCTTCTTAGACTTAGTTGTCAAAGTCATTGAGTAAGTGTTGTTGTAGAAACCATTGTCATTCAAGACTGTACCAATCAATTTGATTTGTGGCATAACGTAGTCTTTGTCAAGGTTCGCATTTGCTTTAGCAAGTTCACTAGCACCGAACTTAATAAGAGTTCTACCTTTTCCGTTGTGAGTAAACTCAAACGTTGGATTTGCTTTTGCAGATGCTTTTGCGTCTAGTAGATAACCAGATTCAAGTGGATCATTTAGCTCAATAGCAGACATCGCTTCACGTCCAGCTTTAAGTAAGCCAGTGTTAAGTGTCCAGTCAACACGTGAGCCTTTAGGAACTAGCTTACCGTCGATATCTTTGTTATCGTCGTTCACTACTCCTTTAGAGATTTTAGGGGCATATTTTACAGCAGTCTTATGATAATCTACTGCAATTTTCTTTTCAAGAGGCACTTTTACAAGTGGTTTCAAAGTAGGTGTTGGCTTAGGTGAGAAGTTTGGAACTGTTGCTTTCTCGATTGAGATAGGTTTCGCTTTCTTCTGTGATGCACGTCCGAAGATACCTCCTACGATAGAATAAGAAGTGTCAGAACTGTTGATATGGTCGAATGTGAAGTTGATTTTTTGAGGTTTATCCAAACTCCAACCAATACCGTTACTGTCTAGCACTCCAGACGTACTTTGAGATTGTGCTGAGTTGTTAGCAGTAAATGTGTTACCACTTTGACTGATATTTTTACCAGTTGTGATTTTAGCACCACTGATTGTTGAAGCGTTGATAACTTGGTTGCTATCAACGTCATTGACAGTAACCTCGCTAACGTCAGTAGCGTCAGTAATAACTCCAACAGTCACTTGTTTAACCCAACCTTGACGGTCATTAAGGTAAGCGCCAGATGCTCCGCCTCCGCCTTGTCCGTCAACTCCACCGCCACCGTTGGCTTCACCAGCTCCAGCAGAAATGAATACTCCGTATCCAATCCCTCCGTCCTCTGCTGCCCACAAGGCAACGTATGAGCGGATAAATCCAGATTCCGCAGAAGGTGTCACTTTATCAAAGCTAAGTGTAACATCACCGTGTGAAGTGTTTTTAACTTTGATAGTTGCAGTTCCAGTCTTGTAATCAAACAAGAACACGTTGTCAAATTTAGCGTCCAAGTTAGTGTTACGAGCGTAACCTTGGATAACATTTTGAGTGTAAGCTGGTGGTGTTACTTTAGTTGCACCAGAAACTGCTTCAAAAGTTGTTTTAGAGGTTGCAGTCAAACCAGATTCGCTAGTAACGCCTGCATTCTTCTTGTTCCATTCATCTACTGCTTTTTTGTCTTGTTCCCAAACGCCAGTAAATTTAAGCCCTTTAGCTTGCATGATAGCTTTGTTGCTTGCATTTACTTTTTGAGCGCTTGCTTGTGCTTGTTTGTAGGCTAATTCTTTCTTCTTGTTATCAGCAAGAGTTTTAGAAGTATAGTCTGCTACTGTTTTAGCATCTTTGTTATTATCGCCAGTATAAGTAAGACCATGCTTTTCCATTTCTTTCTTATTCTCAGCGTTGATTTTAGCGTTGGTTGCTTTAGCTTTATTGACTTCTTCAGTATTTGTAACTTTTTCAGCCTTGGCGCTTTCGATTTTCTTCACTTGAGCTTGTTCATCAGCATTAGCTTCAGCTAATGTATTATGAGCAACTTGTGGCGTTTCAGTCACTTCTACGCCTGCGTCTTTAGCTTTTTTAACTGCTTTGTCGAGTTCTGGTGTTTCGACTGGTGTAACAATTTCTTTGCCTGCCTTGTTAGCGTTGTTTGTCATTTCGACGTGTTCAGCAGTAGGCTCTGGTTGTTTTTCAGTCAAGTTTGTTGACGGATAACCAGTTTCAGAAACTGCTTCCACTTTAACTGGTGCAGAAGTTGATTCTGATGTGATTGTTACAGTTTCTCCGTCCTTAACTGGTACTGGAGTTTTTGCTGATGTAACTGTTGTTACTGCTTGTTCATCTGCGCTTACATTTCCAGTTCCGACTGCCAAGCTAACTGCCCCTGCCAATACTACTGCGCTAACCAATCCGTATGCACTAGTGTTAATCATACGTGCGCGTGCTTGTGTTTCTGATGATTTATTAAAAAGTTGTTGCTTATTCATTTAATCTCCTTTTCTTATAAATAAGTATAGTTGTTCTGACTGTTCTCTTTTGCTTTCTTAACCAAAGCGAAACCGAAGAGCAATAGCAAGAAACCTAAAAAAGTAAGCATAACGCTATCTACTGAGTTTGTTTCTGGCAACGTTTCAAGTCCCCCTCTAGCGTTCTTGATAGAGACAGTACCGTCCTCGTTAGTAACCCCTCCCACGAGTTCTGGATTTACTTTAACAAGTGAACCGTCTGCATTTTCAAGAGTAAGAACTGACTTGGCAATATCTACGATCTTGTAGCCTTGGTCTGTAATGACTGGCGCATCATTCGTAGGTGTTACAGTAGGTGTTCCAGTTTCTTGTGGATGTAGGATAGTTTCGCTACCTGTATCATTCGTTTCTGGAACTTCTACTGCTGGCTTTGGTTTTTCCGTAACAACAGGAATTTCAGCCTTGTCGGTTGTAGTGGCTTCAGTTGTTTCAGTCGAGGTGGTTGGTTGCTCAGTTGTTGCTGATGTTTCAGTTGTAACTGGCAACTCCTCGGCTGGTTTCAACTCAGACGGCTTATCTTCTGTTGTTTGTGGAACATCAGTAGAAGGTGCATCCGTAGTTGTTACTGGTTTTTCTTCGCTAGTAACTACTTCGCTAGGTGCTTCCGTCTGTGGTGTTTCAGTAGTGACTGGAATATCAGCAGTCGGTGTGTCTGATGGTGGTGTAAGTTCAGACGTAGGTAGATTAGCGTTAGTGTTACTGTCAGCGTTTGCGACTGCATTAGCAGTTAAAATCGCGCTAGCGAGTAAACCAAGAGCAAGTGTTTTCTGGACAGCATGACTATCCGAAGGAACTAAATCTTTAGTTTGCATGTAACTAAACCTTTCTTTTTTATTTTATACATAATAGTTTACCTTAAAATTATCAAAAAGTAAAAGCATGATAGCCTATTTTTGCCTATGATAGCCTAAATCGGACTTTAGCTTTTTTCAAAGGCTAACTTTAGGTCATCATTGAGGATAACTCGTGCGTCAAACGTACCTTGGTTCTTGGATTTTTTAAATCCTTTCACTACGTTTGTTCTTCTCTTAGCAAGAAGATCACGCGCCATTTTTTCCGTGAGCTTCTTACTGGCCACTTCCATATTCAAGAAAAAGTCACAAGATGCCACTTCTCCATTTGCTATTTGCTCTTGTGTCAGCAGTCCATTCTGACACTTCAAGAATACTTTCTTATTCTTGCTTGTGATATAGCGTACTGGTGCATGACACTTCGGACACTCTCCTACTTCTCCAGTTGCAGACTGTTTCAATTTCTCCATGTACTCTTTATATGGAAGATAATCAACCTTGCTCATAGAATTGTCAAGGTCATTAAATAAGTTCTTCTCGCTCTCTCTATTCAAGTATCTAATGATATTCGATAAAAAGCGCTCCTTGGTATTCTCTCCATTTGAGATTTTCTTGAGCGATTGTTCCCACAAGGCAGTAGTTTGCGCATCACTGAGGATTTTAACGCTTGAATAGGATTGACAAAGTAATCGTCCTAACTCGGTTAAGTGGATACGTCCTTTCTTGACAACGTACCAATGATTATTCTTGATTTTCTCCAAAGTAGGCGCTCTGGTCGCTTCAGTTCCTAGACCTTGCGTTTCTTTCATGATTGCTCTCAGCTCTTCATCTTCAAAATGTCTGCCAGCAGTTTCCATTGCGTCAATCAATGTCCCCTCTGTATAGAGTTGAGGTTTTGAGGTGTGTTTCTCAATCGGTGTCAGATTTGGGATAACCGTATCATTCAAGGCCACTTTAATTAAGGACTTCTCTTCTACACTATCTATATCAAATAATGCTTCTTTATCATCCCACAAAATTTTCCAACCTTTGCGAGCAGTCACGCGCCCAATGGTCTGAAACTTACCATTTCCAACTTGTGTGATGATTGTTGTCTGCTCGTACTGGTATTTATATAGGAAGATAGCAAGGCTACGTTTCAATACTTCCATATAGATAGTACGCTTTTCATTGCTCCATGATGCGATTTCTTCCATAGTAGGAAATTCCGTGGTCGGTGTTAAGCCTGCGTGTACTGCTGCCTTTTTGTTGTTCACGTAAAATCCGTCAACCTTGCCAGACTGTACGCATTCAGATAGAGGGATATCGACTAACTGTGTCATAGTATATAGGCTCTCATGTAAGTATTCAAATCTCTCTACTGATATATGATTAGAGGATGTACGTGGATAGGTAACATATTTATCCTTTTCGTACAACTCTTGTAAGATAGCAAGTGTTTCAGACGGACTGATACCTAACCTCTTATCCATTGCTTTCTGCATATCACTCAGACTATATAATCGAGGTGAGCGTGATTCTTTGAGTTCCTTTTCTAACTCTACTATCTCTCCTTTATCAAACTGTCCGATAAAAGACGGATTGGCTATTAACTTCTCCCACTGCTCTCTGGTATCACAATCCCCTTTCCATTTCTTTCCTTTTCGTTCTCCCTTTGTATAGGATATATCGGCTGGAATGTATTTACCAGTATATGTACCGTTTGGATGCGTGAATGTTGCTTCTAGTTCATAGTAGGTTCTTTCTACAAAGTTCTCTCGCTCTTGCTCTCTCTGATAGATAAAGTAAGTAGTAGGGCCTATAATGCGTCCAGATGCGATTTTCCCCTCTTTCTCTGGAACTCGTAAGCCTAGCTTATTCTCTAATGACTTCGATAGATACCTACTACTGTTCATGCCTAAAAGCCAGTCAGCAATCGCGCGTGCTTGTGCCTCTTGTGCTTGTAAGTAACGGTAGTCAATATCCTTTAGATTTTGAAATCCTTTACGGATAGGCTTGGTCGTGAGGTCGTCAATCCAAAGGCTCTTAAATGTCTTACGCTCGTCATTCCAGACTTTCGCTTGCTTACAAATAAGATAGGATATATAAGAACCCTCACGATCAATGTCGCCTGCCCAGATAATTTGTTGAGCAATCTTCAGTTTCTTTTCGACTATCTCATACTGTCGCTTACGCTTTTCATCAACTACATACTCAAAATTGTCTGGTACAATAGGAAGATTTTCCAAAGACCAGTCTTTCCATTTTTCGCTATATTCCTCTGGCTCTTTCAATCGGACAAGATGCCCCTTTGCCCACGTTATAATAAGTGTGTTATTGTTAAGGTATTTACACGCTTTGATTTCAAGATATCCTTGTTTCTTGGCAGTCTTAGTGACTGTATCGCGCGTACTAGTGGTTTCTGACAAGGCTAGGTAATATTCTACCCCTTGGCTCTCTTTCTCTGCTAATGCGGTTATAATCATACTACAATTATACTATAAGCCTTTCTAAAGGTTAAGCTATGATAGACCAAAAAGCACCTCTGGGATTTTCAGAAGCGCTAATCTGTTATTATTCTAAAGATAGAGTGGTACTGCGTTGATAGTCAAGAATTGATAGGATAGTTCTAAACGTTCAATGTCTGTATCTTCCACTTCAAGACCAGTGCTTGTTTCTTTCAGTTCAATCTCTTCTTTCTGACCTAAAAGGCTACCGTCAGCAAGGGCTTTCTGCAAGCGTTCAGCTTTCATCAAGTATTTAAAGATACCGTCAAATTCAATTAAGTAAACAGTTTCTTTCCTCTCACGAGAAAGATTGAACAGTTCCTCTAGTTCTTCTTCAGTGTAATATAATTTGCTAAAACGACGGATATATTCATCTACCGCTTCAACAATTCTTTTTGCCCAATTAACAAAAGAATATTGCTCCACGGTCAATTTAGCTATTGTTTGATATTCAATAACGTGTTCTTTTTCTTTATGAATAAGATTAAGAATTATATCACCAAAAAAGTTATTGCAAGTGTATCTTTCCGATAACGTTTCTGTCATAGTAGTTGTTTTTGTAGAAAGAATTTGAACTGGTTGCTTTAGGTCAAAACGTCTTGTTGCATAATGTTTGCTAATTTCGACAGGCGGTTCATAACCTCTTTCGTGTGGGAAAATGTATTGGTGAATATGTCCAGCTTCAACCCCTGTTGTCCGTCTTTGGAAAATAGTTTCTACTACAATCGGTGATGCGATCACAAGGTCTAAAAACTCCATGTACAATTTTGGGTTGAATTCACCAATTCCAAAATTTTTTCTCAACTCCTCTTTAGAATATCCGTCCTCATAAATAACTTTTTTAAACCAGTTTAAATCTTCTTTAGTCTCAGAAAGACTTTCTGGAACTTGATAAAAAACTGCTGATTCAATTAATTTCTCAAAGAATAAGCTATCGTTTTGTAAATTCGGGTTATCGAAATCTAACTCTAAAAGATATTTGTTGGATAAATCACTCTTTTTCAAGCTATTTTTAACCTTTAATTCAAGATTTTCAGCTAGTTTCTCGCTGTCAATGAAAATGATACAATCCACTCCATTGTCCGATTTTGTTTTTGCTAATATAGGGGTATCAATGTTTGTTTTCAAAACCCCTTTAGCTAACTTAAAACATTCATTGTCATGTATTTCTAATACTGTCATACTATACCTCCTATTTCAACTTCAACTCAAATGTACTTATAATATATGGCGTTAACTCAATAGATGAGAAGTAAATCATTATCCCTCCTACCAAAATTAAAAATATACTTAACATCCATTCCCTCGGACGTAGAGACAAAAAGAAATCTTTCTCACCACTCCAGTCAAGTCTAAAGTCTGTATTTTTAGCTATGATAAATACTCCATTGAACGAAATGCACACTCCTATAATAAACAATACAATAAACAACAAAATCATATAATTTCCTCCTCTTTTCTTTAATTTCCTTTATGCTTGTTAGCATACTCTGTCAGCGTAGCACCTACACGGATGCTTGCATTTTCCAATTTCCTTTCGCCCTTTGCGAGCCTTTGCACTACGGACACTGCAAGTCCAGTATCCTTTGCTATCCGATAAGGATTTTCCTTTTCAAATAGCACTTTAATTTTCTCTGTATCTACTTTCATAGATACCCCCTTTCTCCTTTCACCATAATATTATTATACACCATTTGGGGTACAGTGTCAAACAAAAAAACAGACTATCTCTAGTCTGTTAGCTATTCACTATTGATTTTTCTATTTTATATAAACTACAAAATGATATACACGCTATAATAAATGTTAAAAACATTGTAATAAAAACATTTCTCAATAAAACTACATCGTTAAAATAAAACAATTCAAACATTTTTATAAAGGAAATATCTTCCTGTCCTAAAAATTGAGCGAAGTGATGATTGAGCAACTGCGAAGATACATAAGCCATAAATCCAAGCAGTACATTTATAAATGCAAGAATTAAAAAAATGAAGACACTAACATTTCCTAATACCAAAAGAAATCTGTATCTCTTGTCAGTAACAAATAAATTGTCAGCTTTTGCATAAGTTCGTCTTTGTTTTGAAATTAAAGTTTTATTCTTTCTAAACATAACAATTCCTTTCTTTTGTCTATATCAAAGTTTATTTATATTCTATTTACTCCTATTCCTCTGTTTACTACCTTTTAATAACCAGTTTATTTTCTACAAATCTAGATATTGTTTCTTTAATGATAGTGAAATTCGTCCACAAATCTCCATCTAGCCTTTTTAAGTCAACAACATAGACTTTATGATCATCCCATTCGTCCTTTTTAAAGGTTATTGTAAAAGCAAGTTCATCTATGACAATTTCCTCTATAACAAGATACATTGAAGAAAACATAGCTCCTGCATAGTTTGGTTCACTACGATAAGTGATGCCATGTTCATCAATATCCAACATTACCCATCTTTTCTTTCTAAACAGCCCTTTAGTGCTTGTAAATACAGTACGATACTTTCTGATAGACTGTTCTTCGCTTTTTGCTAATTTAACTTGTTCGTTCATTATTTATGCTCTCCTAATTTGTTAGCTTTTATTTAACAATTAAATAATTTTCATTCATTTTTTATTTACTTAGTAAATAAAATTTATCCATTTGATATCCATTATTTTATAAAGGTTCTACCTAAATAAATCGGTGTCTGGTTCACTTGTTCGTGGCACTTAGAACAGAATAGGTCTGGTTCTTGCCAGAAGATTTCATCTTCCGTTTCAACGATATTAGCAAGTGATTGGTAAGGCTCTAGTAAAGGATAGAACTGATTGAGATAGCTATTGAACTTGTGAGGTTCTTCGATAAAGGCTAAAGCAAGGCTATTTATATCATAGAGAAAGCCTAGACTGTATAACTGCCCCTCTTTACTGATTAAGTAGTAACAGTTATCATCAATCTGCTCTCCTACCTCCATATCACTAGGCTCTACCTCGTATAGCTTACAATAGAATACTTTGCTATCCTTACAACGAGGGCATTTCTCAAAGAGATTGGCTCTGCGTGTATAGAAGTATTCATCTACTGCGGATAGAAAAATGTTTTTAGGTTTCTTTCCTAAGAAAAAGAATGACGGTAAGACAAATCCGACTATTAAGGGAATGATTAACCAGAAATTCTGAGTGTTCACGATCTCAATGACTATCCCAAGAAAAGTAAAGGGTAAAACTACTCTACGGATTGCCCAGATAAGCAACTTAGTTGTCTGACTGAACTCAAATTCATGTCTGATGATAGGTAAGCGATAGCGATAGACTAGGACTGCTACTCTTAAACAGAATAGAAATAGACTAAATAGGAAGTATTGTAGAATAAGTAAAGCTAGGTTCATAAGCTCTCCTTATCTACTATCTTGTCTATAAGGTCTTTGTTGGCTACGATATCGTCCTTATCATCATCAAAAGCGATTGTTTCTTTCATAAGTTTAGAGTTTCCATTCTCCTTATCTTTTACTACTGCAACTACTGTGCCTGCTCTATCAACTCCTAGAGCATTTGCTACTCTTTCAGCATCATTACTATTCAAGTCAATAAATACAAGGTCTTGTTGTCTATCTTCTGGAAGTCTTTCAAGTAAGGAAGTCAATCCTACCTTACAATAAGGACAAGTTGATTTATAGAAGATATAATACTTTTTATCATCAAGGACTTGTTCTTTCTGGCTTGCTGCTTCTAGTTTCTCAGCAAGTTCCGTGGTCTGCTTATCGGTATATGGTCTAAAGGTGGACTTTTGATAGTCTATAAAGGTAATACCGATACCGTAACCAGTCATTTGTTGTCTATTTTCTTGGTGAGCGACAACCACTCCTACAACCAAGGCAACAAACGTAGGCAGTAAGAATAGAAGTGAACTCCAATTAGATAAGACAAAATGCTCTTGGACGTGTTTCATGCCCTTGGTATAGATAAATAAAGGCGATAAAATGATAGATAGAATGAGCCACGCTAGAACTCCGTATAGCGATAGATGATAGATAACCTTATATTCAACTGTCAGATAGACACTTGATAGAATGATACCTGTACCAATCATCACTACCAGATAGCTTTTATAGAGTTGTTTTAAGAAATCACGGTCTTTTTGTGTCATACTACTCCTTACGTCCTTTAGAGTAGAGGTATTTCTGCAACTTGATAAGAGTTTCCAGTTTCACGTTTGATAACGGTCTTTCTTTCTTATTCAGTGAAATAAGTGTCTGACGAGAAATACCAGTATCACGCGCCAACTGTGAGCTATCAAATTTAGTATCAAACAATAAGCCACGGATAGCTTTAAGAGAAATAAAGTCCAGTTCCTCTTGTTCATCGATAGCTTGGATATCTAGTTCCTTTCGTGCATAGCTATCAACTCCCTTAAACAGTTCGATAAATTGTTCAGCACGGATCAATAGTGTACTTTCATGTGAATTGTTCAAAGAGTGCAATTCATAAGTATAGAATGGTTTAACCTCTAGCTTATAAAATTCCTCTCCGTCCTCATTCTTAATGACTGTCACGCGCTTCTTAGGTATCCACGTAGCCATGTAGTTATATTCACTTTTCTTAGGAAAGCGTACAAGGATAGCTTTCTCTGTGGTCTTAACAACGAGTGAACGATATAAGTATAATGTAGTCATATTCCTTACCCAAAAGCCTTTCCTACGTGTCCTCCGTAGTAGTGTGAAATACTAACTTGATGTGCAAGTGTATTATAGTTTCCAGTCCAGAAGATGCTATCTTCACCTTTCTTTGTCGATTTGACAATAAATTGAACTACATCAGATACGCTAGATTCATAAACCTCAATATCGTCAACATTTACGTCATATCCGTTTTGTTGGAAAGATACTGCAAAGGACATAATCATATCTTGTTTAGCCATTTTCAGATGCTTTTCATGTGAGTAGTCTATCTCTAGGATATTTGCAGTCTTACATTCCTTGATAACAACCTTAAAAGCCTCTTTGACCTCTTTTTCAATACTTGGCTCTACTTTATGACCTGCCATTTCAAGTGAAGAGAAGGCTTGATTGTAGTTTCTATCATCTTCAGTAATCACTACTCTTTCAGCAGTTTGTTCTGGCGCTTTCTTCTCTTCCGTTGTTTCTACGGTCTGAGCTTCTTGTTTTGTCTTGTTGACGTGTTGGATATAAATGATTGCTCCAGCAGTCACTACTGAAACTGACAAGAAACCAATCAATAATAGTTTTAGTTTAGTCATTCTTATTCCTCCTTGTTATCTGGTAAATCTACAATAAAGAATGTTATTAGTGCTGGTGCAAGAAAAGATAAAACAACTGAGAGAATAACCGATAGGATCGCTTTCCCAACTTCTTTCGTAGGCCCTGTAAACAACAGTTCTCCTTGTACGGTCATAAAGAAATAGTCCTTATAAAGATAGTATGCAACAGATATAGTCACAAATAAAGAGAAACCAATCATCCACTTAAACAATCGTTCTACTTTAGCGCTATATTCTTTATACTCCTTATCCCTTTTTGCCTTGATAAGTTCTTGTTTTTTTCTTTCTGCTTCTCTCTTTTCCTCTTCCTCTTTCTCTAAGAGTTCGCGTTTTTTAACTTCAATGGCTTCCTCGATAGAAAGTTTTTCAAATTCACTTTTAGGTGTGTCATTCTCCCAAAGGTCAAAAATATCAAAGTCGTTCATAAATCTTTCTCCCTTACTATTTCTTGTTTCAATGAGATTATCTCTCTGATATCATCTGTATTTAATGCTTTCGCTATCTTCTCGATTGTTTCAAACTCAATGCGCGTGCTACCCTTTAATAAGGATGATACCGTACTCGGTCTTAGTCCTGCTAGTTTAGATAGTTCTGACTGAGTTATTCCACGTTCTGATAGAGTTTCTTTCAACGTGATTACTACCACTACTATTCACCCTTTCTTTGTGATTACACTTTCATTATAACGCTTTAGCGTTATAATTGCAAGAGAAATAACGGTCAAGCGCTAAAAAGTATAAAAAATAGGTGAACTATACATAAAAAACAGTGATTTTGTCACTGCTTTTTATTGTTTAGTCAACTTTAGGTCAGACTCATTTCCATAAGCAAAGGTAAAACCGTTCTTTTCGCTAGCAGTTTTGCTGATAAGACGGTAACTATACGTATTCTTTTTACCGACTGCATTCCCACTAACAGAATAATTCTGCTCGATAACTAGGAATGTTCCGTCCTCGAATACGTGACACACAATTCCTGTATGTCCGTAGGTCGCCTCTTCCATACTAGAGAAGATAGCTCCCTTTCTAGCACTGGATGTCGTACTGTTTCCAAAAATCTTTGCCCACGCACTCGCTTGGTCTTTACCGTCACCGATAACAGTACCAGAATGTCCCCAAAGGATATTCCCTAGACTAACAGTAAGGTCAACACACTCACCAGTCTTTTCAACCCAACCAGTAGTTGAATTATATTCTAAACCAAGTCCTTGTGCATCAATAAGATAATCTTTCAACTCGGCTGGCAAAGTTTGTGGTGTCCAACCACTTCCGTCCACTTGTACGCCACTAGGAACTTTACCAGTTCCGTCTGAAGCAGATTTCCGTTTCTTACACTTATCTTTCCCTTTGGATTTAGGTGTAGTAATTCCAAGGCTATCCGACGGTTGAACAGGGCCAATTTCTACAAAAGGCGACTTACCGTACCTCTTAATAGCTTTCTCATCAAGCCACTTATACTTAGCGCCTATTGTATCGTAGGCATTATTCAAAGAGGTTTCATAAGCTGACGGATCACTCGCCCAACCTCCTTGTGCGATAGCTTTTGAGATTTCTCTAGGCTCTGTGTTATTTATCGCCCCTTTATAGAGTGTCTGGTGAGCCATAAACTCAGATTTCGCTACGATACCTGCATCGTAGGACTTAAACCAAGCGTAGTTTCCTCCTGTACTATCTCCGACGTTTGTACCTAACTTTGTTCCAGATAAATCAACTGCGTCCTTACCATAGGTTTCTATTGTGATTGGAAAGTTATCAATACTTCCTCCAGTCTTAACTCCTCCCATGTTGTGAGCGAGCCAAAAGCTAGTCCCAGACGGATTGGTAAAGTTAAATCCATACTCGACATACGTTTGAGCAATCGAAAAGGACGGTAGATATCCTCCAGCCTTCCATGATAAGATATAAGCCTCTTCATGTTCGCTTATAAAATTTTCAATAGTCTGGTCTGCTGGTGATGTTTCAGCAATCTGTGGTTCATTTGTTTTCTTTATACCACAATCATGTGCTTTTCGAGCTTGCTCGGATGTAACTGCGGTGAAGATTGCTGCAAGGATAACAAAGAGCATATAGGCTAGTATCAAAACTGCGCCTACTTCTGCTAAGATAAGATATATTTTAGCTTTTAATAACTTCATGCACTAACTCCCTATCAGTAAGAATAGATATAGGATACCGATAAGGACTGCGCCAGTAATAAGAAATTTCAAGAGTTGACGATAAAAGATTTTGTTTCGGTTTATCTGCTCATGATACAAGAAATGGTTCTCACTTTGACTGTAATACTCTTTTTGTAGGTCAATCGTGCCACTGATCTCATCTGTCAGTCTGCTTTGGATATCATCAACATACATTCGACTGCGTGAGAATAAACCAGACCGTCTGTTACGTTCTCGTTCGATTTCTTGTTCGTCTAAATCGCTATAATACTCATCATAGTATTCCGCATAGTCACTAGAAGAGAAATCCTCTTCCAGTTCCTCTATGTGTTCGTGTTTATCCAAAATATCGAACTCCTTTCCTTATTCTAGTCCAGATTGAGCGTTTTTGAGGGGCGATAAAAAGGTCGTCCATAACCGTTACCTTGCCCCACACTCCTTTGATTTTAAAGGTTCTTGTCAATCTACGGTCATAAATTCCTAGTTTCTTATGCGTGTACTTCTCGTCCTTTTCACTTACAAGGATAAAATCCTCTGCATCAAAGAACTCTAAGAGCATAAAGGCTTGAAAGTATTCTCTGTAATTCTGCTTGTTCGCTAGGCGCTTTTCATAGAGTGGTGAATACTTCTCTGAAAATCCAGAAATTGCACTCACAATCATCTGTCTATGTCCTAGTTCAATTCGTCGGATTGTATAAGCGACTGCGACAAGGAAGATAGCATTTAAGCCAGATTCCGTTAACAAGGCAGAAGGAAAGAATACCAGTATCAATACTAGAGGGATAGATTGTTTCTTACCGACAATGAGCAAGAAGATGCTTGCTACTATTCCCACTAATACATAAGGCATAAAGCCTAGTAAGACAATCTCCTTACCGTAGCGAGCGACTAACTCACTAACATGGTAAGAGTAGGATAAAAAGCTACCAAAGAGGAAGCCTATTTCTCCAGACAACGCTAGAAGATTGAGATAATGAAGCGTTCTGGTATTATGGATTTTTTTCTGTATCTTATAATACATTTCAAAAGCTGATGTCATTGAACCTCTTTTCTAGCGCATTTTAGAGTATCTTGCGGTTTCAGCATACGGTAAAGCAAAGTAATCAATATCTTGTCTGTCTGTCAGCTGCATTTCAAACGTGTAGTTTGCTACTCCAGAGATATTCAAGAAATATTGTCCGTATTGTAGGTAACGTAAAGCCTCTAGTTCGGATTGCGTTAAATCTCCGAAACTCTTCGCGATCTTGGGAATAACCAGTACATCTTGTTGAGTGAGGATACGTTGACGCATACTAGAGAATACGCGACGAGTTGCCAGAACATAAGGCGACAAGTCATTCGATTCAGTAGATGATAGGATTTTATCAAGTGAAGATACCTCCATGATAATTCCAGTATCATTCTTAGTCACTTCGTCAATCATTTCAGCAAGGAAAGTAAGAGATTGAGCGTAGCTTGGTTCAAATAGCTTGTCAGCACCAGTAATCGTGATAATTACATGATTTGGAACTTCATTATCATCATCTAATCCCACTACTTCATTCATATTCTTAATACCGTTCTTGACGGACTCAGCAGATGCCAAGCTCAAAAGTTGGTAAAGGACAATGTGAAGCAAGGCTTTATCATCAATAGCAGATAGGTTGAATGTAACAACTTGCTCGTCCTCGATATTGACAAAGTTTGAGTGCTTGTTCATGTAACGATAATCATTAAGGATAGCACGGAAAGCAGACAATAATCTTTCGTAACTTTCTGCTTTAGAGCGCCCTGCTTCCCCTCGACTTCTTTCTCTGCGCCAATCTGCGTCCAAAGCGTCAACAAGGTTACTCAATAGAGGGTAATCAGTTTCAACTACGTTAGTAGTCACCAGATAATCATTTTTCTGTTTTGCTTCGTTCAACTCCCAAAGGTCAAAGTCATCGTACAGATTATCCATTGTTTCCATGAGGTTATTGTAATCTGTCTGGGTAAGGCTTTCGTCCTTTATGCTGGCCAAGACTTTCATCTTGTTTCGGTGGACTTTATAGCTACGAACTTCGTCCGTTTTAAGTTCATCTGAAATACGTGTAGGCATGACTTGTAGAGGGTTGATATGATATTCGCTCTCTCCGTCCACAATATCAATAACCAGACCACCTTGTTTTCTAGTAAGGTCAGTTAAAGCGCCAGAAATATCAATATTGATTAAAGTGTGTCCTTTAGCAAATAGACCGTCTAAATACTTACCGAGTAGCTTTTCTTTACCAACGTCATTCTGCCCTGCAATCAATAGCGTAGGAGATAAGCGCTCGTTATCACGTTGTAACATATCAAAGTAGACAACTCCGTCAGTACGAGTAAATCCTAAGAAAATACCATGCTTATCTATCAAGCTAGTGTGAATGAATGGAAATCCTACACCCAATGAAGCAGTGTCTATTGGTTGAGGTTTTCTGCTTTGAGGCATGCTTGGATGATAGCTTGCGGGTGCATAGGTAGCGTCCAATTCTGCTTGCATCATACCTTGGCTAACGTGTACCTTATATCCGTTCAAGTTAGCTTTCAACTCGTGTTCTTTTTGTTTTAATTGAGCTTCTGTGTCAGCGTCAACTAGATAACTCACGGCTACATTTTTGATCTTACCGTTACTTTCAGCGGTTTCTTTCAACTCAAGCAAGGATTGAACTTCTTTACTATCTGTTACATCATCTGTCCCTTTTCGGTTAGAAGAATGTCCCAAGTTTGAAATAGACTTATCAACCTCTTCAGAAACCTTATCATTAGGTGAAAAGAAACGTAAGGCAGTTGCTCCGTCTATCTGTATCATAGAACTTGCCCAAAATGGTGGTAATTTCCCTTTTGGATAATCACCGTTTGCGATATAGAGGACAGAACGTACTCCGTCAGAGTATCTAACGTAAGTGTCATTCTCCCTAAAGTTTATTCCTTCTGGTTGTGTTCTCCCTTGGAAATTTAGGTCGTAACCCCCTCTAATATAGTTATTGATTACTCTTCTTGATAAAAACATACTCTACTATCACTCTCCATTTCCATTTGGGTTGTTAAGGTTTCTGACAATCTGTTCCTTTTTCTCAACAGATACAATTTTTGGTCTAAAGGTTCTGGACGCATTACTTGAGACTTTTACCTTGGAATTCAACTCTTCTAGTGTCCGTCCGTGGAACATGATAAAGAACTCTGTGTTGAAGTGGTCACGCGCCACAACTTCAAGAATTCTAATCTGATGCTCTAAAACATCACGTCGATATTCTTTCTGCGCTCTCTTACGCTCGTCCATGTGAGGTGACAAGAGTTCTTGTGTAACCTCTTCGTGTAACTCTCTTAACTCAGCAATCTGGAACATTAAATCGGTTGGAAGGCGTGTAGTCAACTCTGTAAAGTCAAACTCCATAGCGTCAAGCCACTGTTTATATCCACTAATGATTTCAACTTGTTCTGCGTAAGATGCTGCTAAGAGGTCTTTCCCCTCAATAGATAAAATCTGCATATAACCAAAACCGTTAGCCAATGCGAGTGGTGTATTAGGTACGTTTGTGAGGATCGCTTTGACGTTAGCAATCTTGACTGTATCTAAGAATGTTCTATTTTCCCAATTCTCGTCATACTTGTAACGTAGATTATGGTCATCTGCAATAATATTCAAACTACCTTTTTCTTGAACTGGTTCAACTGGCAACTTTGCCTTATTTTTCTTTTTAAAAGGATTTAATCTCATGTAATTCTCCAATTTTTTTCTATACTACTATTTTATCTCTAAATCGCTTGATAGTAAAGCTATGATAAAGAAAAGGCCACTTTCAACAAGTGACCTCAGAATATGTATGACTATAATCGCCCTGCTACTGCGCCTACTACTGATAATATTCCTCCAAAGAATAGCATAGGCATGATAATTGCAAGTCCAGCCAGAACTGGTAGGATGCTGATAATACCGTTCACAATCCACATAGTGAATGAGAAAACAGGAATGATGATGCCTGCGCCTAAGATAATCGTGATAGGGATAAAGAAAAGAAAGGCGCTTCCGAATGCTCCAATCAATTTGAAAGTAAGTCCCCTTGTAGTTTCCTCGTACAAAGCAATTAAAAAATAAACTGAAGCAAAGCAACCTGTCAAGCAAGCTAAGACCAAAACAATATAGTTGACATCCCACTTAAATCGTACTCTTAACGGTTCAAGTAAGTCGTTTAATAATAAAAACACAATAGTTCCGATCACTTGCCACAAGAAAATATAGAATAGTAACCCAAAACCATGTGTGATTGGGTGTAACAATAGCGATTTTCCATATTCATTTAAAAACACATACAATTCATTAAACATATTCTTACCTCCTAAATTCATTTAACTCCTTCTTGTATATCCTTATTGTATCTGATATCCTCAAAAATTGCAACGAGTTCTGCACTACTATACAAAAAAAGCTAGGATTTCTCCTAACTTTTTAGAACTCTTCTACCTCTCCAGTATGACGTGGAATGCTTTCAAGAGAGTTTTTCGGTGTTGGTGGTTGAACCTTAGAATAATGGATTGTGTTAACTGGTTTCGCTCCACTTTCTTTTGGTTGTTTTGCAGCATCCAGTCTGTTTCTATAATCTTTCATAACATTGTTAGGAACTTTAATAGTGTTTCCTTTTCTCTTGTTTGCTTCAAGAGGCAATGCTTTCTTTTTAGTTAGACCGTTGCGCGTGCTAGCGTAACCTTTTTTAACTGGTGCGCTTGCTTTTCTATAAGCGGACTTAACGCCTCCAACTGCTTTACGTGTGCCAGTTCGGATACCAGTCTTAGCACTTCCAATAGCGTTAGCACCTCCAACACGAGCTCTGTCGCCAATAGCCTTACCATACGCTCTGACTCCAGTTACTCCTTTACTATTATAATCTTTTGCGCCAGACCAAACGTTAGCAACTCCTCCGCCGAGTTTACCTAAACCAGTACCAGCCATACCAAAGCCACGTTTAGCACCTTTAGCGCCGAATTTAGCAGCCATACCTGCAGCTCCAAAGCCTTTCTTGGATGCTCCTACTAAACCTCCATGACGTTTACCAGTCATGTAGTTCTTTCTACCGAGAACTGCGTTAGTACCCATTTTAGCACCTTGATAAGCACCAAATCCAGCACCTAGAGCAGTCATTACTCCAGATTTAGCACCAGTAGAAACTCCGAGCCACGATTTAATCGCACTAGAGCCTTGCATAGCACCGAGGTAGGTAGCAATATACAAAATGATAATCATAACGACTTTGCTGAACCAACCGAGGTTGCTCAGTAGAGTTGCTTTTCCGATTGCGACTGTCTGCGCATGCTTTAAGAACCACAAAGAGAATTGAAGGATTGCAATTTCAAAGAATATGCCTGCAATACCAGAGAATATACTCTGCAACAATTCCATAAATTTTGTACTATCTTCTACGGATGTATAAGCCACAAAAGGCGCTACTACTGAAGATAACAAAACCTTGAATACTGTCTGAAGCATAGAAATCAACAGACCAACCATTAAAACAATCAACATAATCTGCTGAATGAAGATAGCGAGGTAGTCAACCTTATACCTTGGATAGACTGGTGTAAAGATAGAGAAGTCCATACCAAACATACTGGATATCTCTACGCCTGCAATAACGTAGTGGTCTCTTCCATTCCTCTTTTCACCTTGTTTCTTGATTGAGGTTAAAAGGGTGGCTACTCCATAATAATCATCTGAACTTGTCCGTTTCTCTTTCTTATCGTCGTCCTTATAGATATAGAAATTCAACATTTCCTCTGTTGGCGCTCCGATAAAATCTTCTAGCTTAGTATATTGTAGATTTCTGTCTGATATGTCATTAAGATCAGACGCGTCTTTTTGTACATAGCCAGTATCAACGTTATATTGCAACTTTTTCACGTCAAAATCTTCGTCTATGAGATAGAATAAATCGACAATGTTACTCTTGACTGGTTGCAAGGACAGACTTTGCTTCGCTTTGGGTTCTTTACTTGCACTGTGTGTCCTTAAAGTCGTTGTAGCATGTGAGATAATATTCCCAGATGCAATAAGGGCAGTCGGTAGTACATTTAAGGCAAAGCTAATGATAATCAAGTTGTTAAAGAACTCTTTATACTTGAATGAGCCTCCAATAAAGCTAAGTGTGATTCGAGCAATCACCATAGTCACAAAGATTGCGATACCTATAAACCTACCCCAGAAATAGAATTTACCGAGCCAAGTATTTGGATCACTCAGATAATTAAACAATCCGAAAAGGATAAATATTTTATCAAACAACTCTTCTATCGAGGATGAAATAAAGAAGAGCAACTTGACAAAAGAGGCAGGGATAACATAGAGCATCTGCATAAATGGATAAACATCATGCAGATAAACGCTCCATTGGTTGTAAAAGTCAACTGTTTTTTGGGTTGATAATGCGTTATCTTTCCAGACTTGCTTTTCTGGTGCATAGACTTTATCAAATCCATGCTCGGCAGTCCAGTAGGTTGTCAACTCTTTTAAGTTGGCAAAGACTTGTTTCGCATCATCTACTACATATTCGAGAGCCAAAGCATCACCTCCTAATTTTTCTTATCCTTAGTTGACGGATATGGTTCTTTTAGAGGTTCTGACGTAACTACCCACTTATATCGAGCATTCTCGTCTGCTTTCATATCAAAACTGATACGTTCTAAAGAAGTTGCTCCTTTTTCTGTACGGATACCTACGATATAAGATACAGAATAGGTTTCCCCGTCCTCGTTCAAAGAGATTTTTTCAAGGATATTGCTTGTCACTTGTGCCTTGGTTGGCTGAGTGAACTTAGCGTCACCGTCTGAAAGATAAGGGGTAATAGCTTCTTTGCTACCACTAAAATAGTAAGTAACAAAGTATCTAGCAACTACATCAATATCATGTTCATTTTCTTGGATTTGCTTCATTTCCGTCTGCTCCTTATAAACATAGCTGATTTTCTCTTCATGTTTACTGATATGACTTAAATTAACAAGTCCGATACCAATAGATATAAAGGAAAGGAATAAAGAAAGAAATCCAAAAAATTTCAACCAGAAAGAATTTCCGCCTTTTCCAGAGCCTACATTTGTAGGTTCGGTAGAGTTATTGATAAGTTCTTGTTCTGTTACTCCCAACACTCCCTCGCGGTCTAGTTCGCCCTTAATGGTATTTTTAGGTGGATAGATTGGCATATCTGTAACAGATAAACCTAAACTATGTCGATAACAGTCCATAAGGTTTGGTTCTATCGTACAGAAATACTTAGTTAAATCGTCAAAAGAGTAATGACTAAAGCGTGGATCTCGTCTAGTTGCGTAGATTAGAGCAAGTGGGATATTCTGATATTCGTCGTCAAGGACAAAAGGTGAAATCCGTGGCCCTTCTCCAAATACAACACGTCCACTAAGCGAGGTGTTCCGATTTGCTTGTGACACTAGAGCGATACCTTTGAATGTAAAGTTATCAAAATTCTCCTTTAGTGCGTCAAACAAACTTTCTGCTTGCAAGAATGTCAAGAAAGGTAAGTTTTTCTTAATGCTCTTACTTGCATCATGTGGATAGAGGTCGAGGTCAATTTCCTCAATGATATCTCTTATCTCCTCATTGTTATCTGGGTTTTGTTCGCCCCACTCTACATAAAGAAATAAGGGCTCTTGAATTGAAACCTTCCTTTTTCCTCTAAATCCAAAATCTTGGACTTTAGAAGTCATATATTATCCTCCTAGACCTTGTACGTAGCCAACCGCTGCTGCTGCAAGAGAAATAACAAGCAAACCTCCAATAACATAAGGTAGCCAAGTCATTCCTTTCTTTTTACCTTCATCACCTAACATGATTAGGAAACCAGCACAAATCAAACAAAGGATTGCGACAGCGTAAGCGAGAATTTTAATATCCCCTCCAATTTTAGTGATGTCATTTTTAGTCTTTGAGAATGGATTGTCGTCTGCAAAGACAAGTGAATTTTGAGCAGAAAGCGCCAAAAGTGTTGCTGAAGTTGTTACTTTTTTGAAAAAGTTCTTTTTCATTAGGATATTTTCCCCTTTTCTTTTTTATATACTACTATTTTACCGTCAATTAGCCAAAAAGTAAAACTATGATAGGCTAAATTCGAGGTTTTAAGGTTATATGAGTTGTTCTACGGTCTTTAACCGTGTATTTACCCTCACCCTCTAATAAAGAGCGTGGCGGTGTACCAGTCAAGGCTACCTCTACGGTATAATCAATAGCTTTCTTATCTCGTAGGAAATAGAATTGACGAGTGATTGGATAGTCCAGTACATCCTCAATGGTTCTTTCTAGTGGTCTAGCACCATTGTATTCGTCTGTACCGATATTTTGTAAGTAATCAAAGAATTGCTCACGCGCTTCTTGTTGCTCTGGTTTGCTAAGTTCGTCATGAGTTCCCTCACCAACATACTTAATAAACAAGCCACGTTCTGCCCAAAACTTTTCTTTGATTTTCATTTTAGAGGTGATGATCTCTTGAATAACATCACCAGTCAGCATATTCAAGACTACCTTTTTATCAAAACGGTTGATAAACTCTGGTCTGAAATAAACACTTAAATCATCATCAACATTAGACATGAATGATTTTCTTGTAGTCTGGTCTAAGTTCTCAAAGGTCTGCCCCTCATTTAAGGTTCTAAATTTCTGTTTAATGGTTTCATGGCCTACGTTAGTTGTAACAAAGATAACAACGTTCTTGAAATTGACTAGCCTATCACTACCGTCTGTCAATCGTCCAGCGTCCATTACTTGTAAGAGCAAGTTCTGGATAGAGGGATGCCCTTTTTCAATCTCGTCAAAGAGCAATACTTGGTAAGGTTTACGTTTGACCTTTTCAGTTAGTGTACCCTCGTTACCGTTAGCTCCAATTAGTCTAGGTACTGCATTCTTGTCAGTGTATTCTGAACAGTCTATCCGTGTCATCATATCTACTGAGCCAAAGATAGCACGAGCAGTCTGTCGAGCGCATTCAGTCTTACCTACTCCAGTAGTTCCTAGAAGTATGATAGTTCCTAAAGGCTTGTTCTTGTTCTGCATATCGGTCTTGGCGCGATAAGTGATGTCTGCAATAGCCGTGACCGCATCTTTTTGTCCTTTGACAACCTTAGAGATTTCATCTTCATAGACTATCCGTTCGGTTCTTGTATCTTGTAATAGGATTTCAAGGTCAATCCCTTTACGGATATGCACTACCTTGGCAATATCTTTATAGGTTATCGTTTTCTTACCGTTCAAGTAGGCTGATGCTACTGCTTCGTCCAAAAGGTCGATAGATTTATCTGGTAGGTTCTTGTCTGCCATGTAGCGCGTGGATAGGTCAACTGTGGCAACAATAGCCTCGTCTGTAATCTCAATCCCTCTGACACGCTCATGCTTTGCCTTGACCTTACTCATGATTTGAATAGCAGAATTACGGTCTGGCTCTTCAACATAGATAGGTTGCAAGCGTCGTTCCATAGCACTATCTTTTTCAATCAAGCGAAACTCTTTGTGAGTGGTTGCTGATATGAAGTAGATATCGCCACGTGATAAGGCTGGCTTCAAGAGGTTGGCTACGTCAAGGGTAGATTGGTCTGTCGCACCAGTACCCATGATAGTGTGTACCTCGTCGATAAATAGGATATTTTCCTCTTTATGTGCTTTTAACTCTTCTACGATATGATGCAGTTTAGAGATAATATCCTCTTCCTCACCGTTTTGGTTTCTGGTCTTGGATGTAATCGCACTTAGAGATAGACTACGCACCTTTACATTCTCAAATTCCTTTGGAATGTTCTTCTTTCTGATAATAGATGCGCATACTCCCTCTACAATGTGAGTTTTACCAACCCCTGCCTCTCCGACTAGGGTAGGCGAGTTCTTATGCAAGCGTACCAAAGACACAAAGACTTGCTTGATTTCAGCTTCACGTCCATAGGCTTCAAAATCCTCTATGTTTCGTCTGACTTTAGCAGTTAAATCTTCAGTGTACTTATCGAGGTAAGGGGTTTGTGATTTTTCTTTATGCTGCTTTGACATTCTTACCTCCTAAACCGTTTCTTACTCTTCTTATCTGCCCCTCCATGAAACTCTGGATATGTTCCTGTGTCGATAGGAAAATAGTGCCTATTTCTATGCGTTAGGAAATACCAGATACAATTCGCATTTGTTCCTCCTGTACGAGCAGGTAAAACTAGATAAGTTACTAAGCTAGTAAATAGGATCACGAAGAGAACGAACTGCAAGAATTGTTCTGTTGGAAAGATTACGTCTTGCGTTTGCAATGCCAACATGAATGATGCGAACACGATAAATCCTTTTTGGATATTCACTCCATAATACTTCAGTTTAGAGTAATAACCACGAGTGATAGCGTAGTTTCCGTCAAAGATATTATCGGACACTTTGTAATCATCTTCTGCCATGTTTTCCTCTTTCTTTCTATAAGATAGTTTTCTGGTCTTGCTGCCTTTAAAACAGTTTAAAACCTCATACTACTATTTTATCTCTAATTGTCTATATAGTAAAGCTATGATAAACAAAACAAGCCACGCATGAGCGTAGCTTGTTCTCACTCAATTTGTCCTTGGCGACACGGATTGAGTAACCGCAGGTGTTTTTCGTTTTTTTATGTGGAGATTACGGTGGTAACAACCTTGCCAAACCACGATACAAAAGAATATCTATTCTTTGAGAACTAGATAATTGTTAAGGGGGTGCTACTACCCCTATCGCCTCTAAGGGAATCGAACCCTTAGTGCAACCACTAGGCGATTGACTGTATTAGTCAATTTTAGCATTTACCGAGCGAACTGGCGCTTTAAATTGGTACGTTCCGTTCTGGACTGCTTTTACATTCTTTTCGAGATTATCAATGTTTTCTTTCGTCACTTTAATACTCTTTTCAGCAGTATCAATCTGAGCATTCTTCCCGTCAATGCTATTCATCAATGTTTTAATCTGGTCTTGTTTCTCAGAAAGTTCATCACCTACTGCATATTGAGACTCTTTCTTTAAATCATCAATCGACTTTTTATCGTTTGCTGCACTACTCTTTAAGGTCTTGATTGCATCTTCTAAACGAGTAACTTGGCTTTTCTGGTAGTCAATCTCAGCATTAAAGATAGAAAGGGCAAACTCTTCACGTGTCTGGTCTTGGATGCTTGTTTCAATCAGCTTATCATTCTGAAGAGTAACATAGAAGTCAATGATATTATCCTTGGTAGGATTTGTATCTACTTGTTCCTCTTTTTTCTTGCCACTCGCTTCTTCTTTGCTCTTTTCCTCTGCCAAGTGTTTCTTGTAACTCTTGTAGTTTACATCAACGCTCTTATCGACAGGTGAGTTATTTGTCGCACGGACAATGAATACTCCATAATTCTCTGGGATGTTTTTAACAACTACGGAGATCTTATTGTCTGTTAGAGGAACTACTTGCATTTCAGCATTTTTAGCATTGATATTCGGTGGGAAAAATAGTTGCCACTCCAGATTGTCGCTCTTGATACCCTCTTCAATAGCACTGGTCTTGTCCTTTGTTTCAAACTCTAGGACTGCGATACCATTTTCCTTGGAATATCTCTGGCTTACCAATTCCATATCGCCACTATCGTTAGCAAAGGATTTTTCAGTTTCTAGTTGTTCTGCCTTAAACGTAACACGTTTAGGTGAAGTCAGACCGTTCAATACGAGCAAGAGGCAACAAGTCAGCAAGGTAAAGGCCACTAAGGTCTTTCTCAAAAGTATCTTTTTACGAAGATAACGGATAAAGCTGATATTCTTTAGGTTAAGAAACCAATCAATTATCCTCTCGCTTCTGGTCTTTGGTAAATTATCGTAAAAATCATTTTCTTTCATACTATTATTGTACCTAGTCGCGCTCAAAAAGGCAAGCTATGATAGATAAAATCGTACCTTGAAAAAATTTTTTAAAAAAATTTTCAAATTTACGTCGAACTCCTTGCTTTTTTCATAGACTATCTGATATACTATTCTTGTACCGATGAGATATCAGTACAAGAAAATATCTCTTTCAGTTAGGGTTAGTTTTTCAAATTCCATTTTTAAACTATTCCTCCTTCCTGTTAGTATTTTTCATTAACTTCCTTTATATTAAACTATTAGATAGTAATAAAAACTTTCTCCTACTATCTTTCTAGTAAATCAAGCTAAGAATAGTATCATTCCTAAAATTTTCCTACTATCCTTGCTAATAAAACTGAAAAAAAGCACTGTGGGCTAAAACTTCCTCCGACAGTGCTTTTTCTTTGTCCGATTTATCGGATCACACGCTAAATAAATTAAAAAAACAATGATTTCTCATTGTTTCTTTTTCTATATTCCTCCTTTTACACTACTTCTTTTTTGGTCTTGTAGCCTTTGAGATAGCATTTAATATCATGCTCCAGATTGGTTGCATTGATAAAACGATATTTGTCAAGGTCAAGTTTATCAACTTTTTCCAAAATCTTATCTAACTTATTTTCGATAATATCTACAAAGTTCAATTTACTTGCCTTAACATTGACAATCAAGTATCCATTCTCTAGGTCGTGATATTGATTATCTGCTGAGTGATTAGATAGACGGACTTGATATTTGTCAAAGTTTTTATAAGCACTATCCTTCATGCTAGATAAGTACCAACCGTCTAACTCGTCAAATGCTTGTTCCAGCTCGTCCATTGCTTGCGCATAATCTCTGCGTTGTTTATCAGTTCGATTAAAACTGCGCTTTCTGTAAGCATTATACCTGCTATTTCCAAAAGCCATGTTACTTCCTCCTTTACAGTTATTCTACTGCATTTCCCGCATTTCCCTTTTACTCTTTGTAATATATAAACCACTCCAGTAGTTGATATCGTCAAGAAATCCTTTGTGTTCAAGCGTCCAGACAGGTTGACCTGTCTTTAATGATTGCACCAAGTCAGCAGATTCACTGATAAACTCATTAAGGGCGATATCTTCTACTTTCTTCGCCTTTTTAACAAGCATATCGTATCGGAGAAGTGCTTGCTCCGTGCTTACTACTGTATCATAAGATACGCGTACTTTTTGACCGTTCATTTATATACCTTTAGAACTTTTTCAGTTCTTCCTTTCCATATATCTAGTATATCATAATATATGACATAAGGCAACTATAAATACAATGAAATCATAAAAAATTACAACAAAAAAGAGCAACAAGGATAAACCCTGTTACTCTTCTACCTAGATTAGAATAAGCTCATTTGTTGTCCTACGTTAGTAGGATCAATGACACTCCATTCACGTTTAGGTGTGAGAATAGTTCTGCTTGCTGCAAAGCTATTTTCTTTGATTGTTTCTTCTGGGAAGATTGTAGCAAAGAAAGCAAATAGACTTTCTTTAATACCATTGAAAGAGGTGTACTCAATGCGATTAGAGTATTCTTCTTTACTCTTCAGCAATGAGGAATTAGAGGTAATTGTTTCAAATACCCACAATTCAAAACCTCTAGCAAAAATCTCTGTCGGTGTAGTAAAGTAGTCAAACATTTTTTCAGTTTGTTTCACTAATTCTAATTCACTCGACAAGCGTTTTTCTTCCAAGGAAACAACACTAGGAATTGACTCTTTACTTGCTTTCATCAAGCGAGTAAGTAAATCATCTTCCTTTTTCTTAGAGATAATCTTGAAATTATTACTATAAGCAGTAATAATGTGTTCAAAATTATCCTCTAGTGAGTAGCTTTCGCTCGCTTTATCTCCATGTTTGTAGTCTAAGTAATGACCGTATTCATGGATAAAACTTTCTGTGTTACGCACGTCAACTGCAAGAATGTTTAGAAACGGTGCATATAGACCAGTGGCCTTGTGCTTTCCTAACTTTCTAAACTTCAGTTCTGGTTGAGCAGATGCGTGAGGTAGTTTGTTACAGATTTCTTCAAAGTCCTCTTCGACTTTTCTGAAAAGATTGTAGTCAAACTCTTTACCCTCGTACTTCTGCGTGTCAACCTCTACCTTACGAAAACCTAGTTGATTAAAGATTGTACTCTTATTCAACTCGCTATCTTGGTATTTTTTATCAGAATGGATAGTGGCGATTGTGGCACTACTTTGTCTTGCATATTTCTGGTTCAAAACAAAGTTATGCTCCACAAAGGCGATATGATTGACTGCGCTCTCAAAGTCGTAGCCTTTTTCTTTTTTCAGTTCAGCGATCTTGCTTTTAAGCAAGATGTAACCTAATGAGTTAAAGCCTACATAGTAACGTTCATCAATGCCACTTTTGAGAGAATAAAAAGCAGATTCTTTAGAAAAAGCTACTTGAGGGACGATTGCAAACACTTGCTTTTGCCCTTCAGCAATAAAGACTTTAGTGTCTTTAAATTCGTCACTTTTAGTTTTCGCTCTATGTATTAGAATGCTAATCACACTCTCATAAACAATTTCTGAAACATCACTACCTTCAAGGTCGTAACATTTATAACCAGAATAATCTTCTGGCCTATGACGATACCATTGATAGCATTCTTCCAATCCTTCAAGGATATTTGATAAGTCAACTGCGCTAATATCCATAATTTTATTATAGTATCGCGCAAGTTTTTTGAACTTACTGTGTGCGTCGTCTGTTGTTGTGAACTTAGGGAAAGCTGGTGCTTTCTCCAAGTCTTTTCTCCCTTTTAATAGATTTACCATTATTCTTCCTCCATATCCGTGCGGACTTTAATTATTCTTATTTTATGCAGAATGTTGCTCTTTCCAAAGTTCAACCAACTTTTCCAAGCGTTTCGCTTGTTCTGGTGTTACTTCTGATTTAACAACAATCTTTTCAATAAGTTCTGCCATATTTCTTCCTCCATACAGTAGCTTATGCTACCGCTTCATCTTCATTTGAACTAACTTCAGCAATATACTCGTCAATCATAGGACTGATAAGAGTACAATCATCATTTTCTACGAAAAAGTCATAGGCTTTTTCAATAGTTTCTGGTGATGCTTGCTCATTTTCAATCTGGATCACGGCCTTAATATAGTCAGACCAGCTACCAGTTTCATCAATGAGGTGACGAACCAACTCCACAAAAGGAATTATTTCCTTGTCTGCTTTAATACTTTCTAAAGCTAGACGGATTTTTAACAGTTCAGAAAGAGTTACCCCTTTACTATTCCATGAGATACAACGTTCAACACGGGATAAGTAAGCAAAGCTCTCATTCTCCTCCAGATAAAGATAAATAAAGTTTGTATTTTTAATATCTGGTGTCCAGTCAATCCACTCATTAGTACGAGTGTCACGACAAACAAGTCTTACGCCTTTTTTTGCCAATAGTTCTGTTAGTTTTTCAAATTCCATTTTTCTTTCCTCCGTACAATAGCTTATGCTACTGCTTCTATTTCTTCAGTTGACATTTCTACAAAATTATTATCGGTAATATCTGACGGAAGGTACTGGATAATATACTCCAGTAATTCTTCTTCAGTATCAGCGATAAAGCCACTGCCTCCATCGATCTCCACTCCGTTGCGGTCAAAAAGATTATAACCGTAAACGTAACCGTTGCAATAGTTAGAATAGTCTTTAAGAGTCTGCTTCACATTAGAAGTAAGTTTCTGACGGAGTTCATCTGTAATCCGTTCACAACCATATTCTTTGTAAATATTCTCTTTAGTTTGCCATGCAAACCCAACTAAGCTACCATGTTTGCTGTCAAACCACTCACCTAAATAATAAGTGATTTTGTCGGTTTGTTCATATACTCGGATAGGAAAGGCGATAATCCCTACTTTATCCAAAGTGGTACAAAGCGTATTGACAAATTCTTTAAGAGGTTTCCCTTCTGAACTTGCTTGCTCTTTCAATAAGTAGTATGCGCCTTCGCTCGTCTGAGCATCAAACCAATCATCTACTCCTTTGTAAGAGTGTTCTTGCATGCTTTCGTACCCATTATGAAAAATATTAAAGTTAAACGCAGTATCCAAACTCATTGGGTTGGAAGTTTCGTCTATATTAGACTCTGCGTAAACTTGGATCATGTGGCCAGTGTTATTATTTTTGTAGTATTTTTCTTCAAACATTCTTTCTTCCTCCATATCTGCTGATGCAGACTTACTAAAACCAAAAGACTATGCAAGTATCATCACGCGCATAGTCTTTCTTTCCATTAACAATTTACATTCCAAACAAGTAAGCACGCTCCAGTGCAATCTCCAAGGCAAGACGACGTTCCAACCGTGGTCGAAAATAATCTGGTAATTCGCTAGGTGTCATATCGTCCATACGATTAACAAAGAATTTTCCAGTCTGGTCGTCATAAACAATGGTTTTCCATTCCTCTTCTAAATAAGAAAATGGATTTATTCTGAGTTTTTCAAAGTTCTTGAAATCCTCTTTGTTTACCTCGTGGATAGCGACACTAAACCCTGCATTACGCAGGATCTTGTGTCGTAACTGAGCACTTCTATAATGCTTACTGTCTTTATAAATACAATGTAACATGTTTAACTTCCTCCATACTATCTTTATGATAGCTTCATGTTATGTACTACTCTGTTATCCTTTTGGATAACGACAACGATAGAAACTTTCGTTTCTCTTCTGCTTGTCTTATCAGTGTGCTATCTAGTAGGTTTGTGACTGCATTAACTTCACAAGGATAGAACTGATAACGGATGATAGGTGTATCTTTTGCATTGAATGCAGTAAATAGCACCATACCAGTTCCGTTATAGTTATCCTCGAGTTTATAGTACGTAAACCCTTTTCTCTGGCACAAGTGATAGACAAGTTCGATTTGTTCTTTCCGCTCCATAACTTCCTCCTAGTGAGCGAGTACAGGTGTCCAAAGGTCTCGGATTTCCTGTACTCTTTCAAAAGTGCCTCTACGGTCAATTAACGTATCTACGAGATAGTCCGAACCGTAAACCTCTTTGTAGGCTTGAAACATTCTCTCTTCAATCTGATTGATTTGAGATTGCTGCTCTTCTACAATTTGGTTATTAAGGCTAGAAAGATATTTGTCATATTCTTTCTGGAAGATAGCATTTAGACGCGCGTGGTCTGATAGATACCAGTCAAGAGCGTACTCTCGATAGTTTTTCTTCAGCCACCGTGCTTTTTCTAAGTCAGTCATAGCCATATCATTCCCTCCTTAATGACGTACATAGTCCAGAATAGACATAGCAAGCGCCAAGATTGAGAAAGGAACGATTAGGACTGCGATAGATAGCAGTCTAAATACCTTTTTATTCTGAAGTATTCTGCGGATCACCATAAAGGCAATCAATCCAAAGAAAACATTTGTCATTACTTGTACCATTGAATGATAGTACAACGTTTGTAGTTCGATATAATTCATTTAACTTCCTCCATATCCTTATTAAAGGATTTCTTTATCAAACAGATAGTCTTTTTCCCTAAATGAGTAGTACGTATCTCTACCTACTACAACATGGTCTAATAAGACTATTTCAAACAGTTTGCAGCATTCCATAATAGTCCGAGTAAACTCTCTATCATTTCCACTCGGAGCCACAGAACCAGATGGATGATTATGCGCCACAATGATAGCGGACGCATTACATCTCACTGCATATCGTAGAATATCTGACGGTGATGCAAGTGAGCGATTCTTAGTTCCGATGGAAATAACACGTTCGTCCACAATCTGATTCTGATTGTTTAGATAAATCGCCATAAGATGCTCTTGCTCCTTGTGGCCAATCTGGGCAATCAGTTTCTTACCTAAACGTTCACTACCGAAGACAGATTCTCTCTCTGACTTCTTAACCAATGAGCGTTTTAAGACTTCAGCCATTGAAACAAGTGCTACTGCCTCTTGTTCTTCAAGACCTAGTTCTATGAACTCTGGTACAGAAACAGTGTCTATGCGAGAAAGAAAGGTTTTATCCTCAGTGATTTCTCTGGCAAGGTCATTTGCTTTAGTTTCTGTTAGACGTCCGTGAGATACTGCGTTGAGCATAGTGACAATCAATTCTGTATCACTCATGCTATCGACTGCTTGAATATCTTTTGTGTATTCTGTTTCATTCATTTTTAACTTCCTCCATACTATCTTTTAGATAGCTTCTTTAAAACCAAAAGACTATGCGCGTGAGTTCACTTGCATAGTCTTTCTTTCCGTATATACTAATTTTCCACTAATTACTTCCCACTAGCTTTATCGCGAACGAATGTACTCATTTCGCGGATAGCCTCTTCGTGAGACATTGCAGTCCATTCTGCGAGTTGTTCATCAGTAGCACCAAATTGTTTGGCACTTTCTAAACCACTCTGGAAGACTGCGCTCATATCACGTTTAGGCGCTTTCGGGATTTCCATAGTTTGCACTACGGGTGCTTTTTCTGTTGGTTCAGTAGTAGTTGCTTGTGGTGTTTCCACTTGCTCTACTGGTTTTGTTTCAACAGTTTGTTCAGCAACTTGTTCTTGAACTGGTTCAACTGGCTTAGGCTCTGGCTGTTTTGGTTGTTCTGCTACTGGTGTAGTAGGTTGAACTGGTTTAGCCTGCGCTTGTGTCGCTTGTGGTTGACGAGGTACTTGCGCTTGTGGTGCTTGTTGTGGTTGACGTGGCGCTTGTTTAGCAGCTGGTTGTTTACTCTTATAGTTGTTATAAGAGTTGTTCATAGTTGCTACATGAGCGTCATCGTCATCGTCACCCTCAATCCCAAGTAGTTGGCACGCGCCATAACGACGTAGATACGTCATCACACTACCTGCTTGCTTCGCATCGTTCATATTATAGAACAATGGAATGCTCTCATGTGAAATTGACGCACCAGAACTGTGACTAAGCGTACTTACGATAGTCACCATTGCTCCGTTTCCATTCAATGAATAGTTAGGATGCTGACTAAAGTAGATACCCTCTGAGTTAAGTGCTGGCACGGTTGCACCCAACACGTCGCTAAGTTTAGCAAAGTTGTAGCTATAATTCGCACCAGACTTGGTAGGAATATTAGCTTTACCACTTTTCTTAACTTGGTCGAACTTGGCTTGCGCACGAGCAAGAGCGTCAAACAGTTCAGACTTGTCTGTATTTTCAACAGGTGTCAAGCCTTCAAGATTTTCCTTCACCTTTAAAGCGACTTCTGCGTCGATAAGACGTTGAAGTAAGTCATTGTTGTTTTCAAAAGTTGCGTTAGTGTTAGTCATTTTTCATTCCTCCATGTCCGTTTTTACGGACTTTTTTATCTTTCTAATAATTCATCAAGCGTGATCGCACGTTCTAGTTTCTTGTGAGTTAAGCAAAAATCACAATGCCCACAACCGTCTGGCGTAGCACCTTCAAGAAACGCTTCGCGAATAAGTTCAGCGTGTGCTTCAAATTGTTCTCTGCCTACTTCCAAGATGTCATCAGTTATAGCAAGGATTTCCTTGTCTGGTACTCCCTCTTTGCTGACTGCGACAATATACGGAGTAAATTCATATCCGTATTGCTGCAGTAACAACTCTTTATACACGTACATCTGCATGTGATAGCTATATTCTACAATGTTGTAGATAGCTTGCTTCGTGTACGTTTTAAGAGTAGGTGAGTATGTTTCTTTCCGAATGGATTCCATTGTCTTTAAATCGACAAAGTAAGCCTTGGAAATATTCAGACTGTCAACCTTTGCTTTGAAAGGGATACCTGCCAACTCACCTGTAAGGATAGCTTCTTTAATAACGATATCGTCCTCAGTTCCATGATAAAAAGTATTAAACAATTCATCTTTCTCTAAGGTCTTAATCATTGTATCAGCTATCTTAAAGGAAGTTTTCAGCTTACCTTTGGTTGCCCCTCTGGTAGAAACTAGCTCTGAGCCATTCTCATCTAAGAATTTAGCATGAGCTTCCTCACTCTCAAAGTAAGAGTGAACATAGTTACCTAACAAAAGAGCGTCCGTAGATTTTTTCCCTCTCCAGAAACCAAGGTCAATAGCTTGTTGCCTTAACGGACAAGCTATGTACTCCTTAAACCTACTATTAGACATATAATATACGTCGTCATAGTAGTTCTCTTCAGTTAGGATTGGTAACTCTAAATCCATAAAGCTACCTCCTATTGAAACATTACTACAAAAGTAACGTCCCCGAGGAAGTCCTCTAACGCTTCTTTAGATGCGTTAGTTTTAAGAAGCAGGTCTAGTTGACCTTGCGAGATACGTTTAACGTCCTCGCTTTTGATTTCAGCGATCTTGTTTCTGATTTGACGTACTACATAAGATTTCATTTGTTTTCCTCCACTGATAAAAAAAGAGATAGGCTAGGTGTCCTATCTCTCAATCTATCTTTCCTTTATATCATAAATAAGTTATTTTTCTAGTTTAGAATGGCAAATCGTCGTCTGAAATTGGGAACCCCCCTCCAGACATATCATTACCAAAAGCATCATTACCAAATCCTTGGTTTTGACCTTGATTATCGTCACGTTTTGTCAAGTTGACAAATGAATTAACAATAACCTCAGTCACGTACACACGTTGACCTTGCTGGTTGTCATAACTACGAGTACGTAGAACTCCTTCCACTGACACGATATAACCTTTCTTAATCCAGTTCGAGAATCGCTCTGCGTTCTCTCCCCAGATTACAAGGCGGATAAAATCTGCCTCGCGCTCACCATTAGCGCTCTTGTATGGGCGATTAACGGCGAGTGTCACTTGTGCCACTGCTTTATGGTCATGCGTGTAACGTAGTTCTGCTTCTGACGTTGTGCGTCCAATTAAAATAACCTTATTAAACATAATTTTTCCTCCGAACCCTTGTGGGCCTTTCTAAAATAAATAAATTAACAATAATAGCTAGTGGCAGAATTATCTACCGTAGTGAAGTTCACCCTCACTGTCCTCGTATTCGAGCCAGTGATCCATAGGTTCTGGACTGTTTTGTAACTCACGTCCAGTTGGAGAACACCACTCCTCGTTTCCGTTAGATGTTGCAAACACCTTTTGAGAAACACCATTGATATCAATGTCCACAAAACGTGGATATGTAATATTTGTTTTTGTCATTTTACTTCCTCCTTGCCTATCTTTAGGCTTTTAAAATATTTTAATAATTCCATGAGATAGTATATCCTCAGCACCTACTAATTCAATACTACCTAGAGCTAACATAAGTTTGCCAATCATCCACACGGACAAAAGGTTTACTTACCCCTACACTGTTGTCTTTTAAACACGAAAAAAAGAGCCTACAACTCAATACA